>OGPK01000414.1_pt1 | contig 47100 bp, 44 predicted proteins | sample 1552921 | NCBI WGS metagenome assembly OGPK01 (sample SAMEA2580264, study PRJEB22360) | human gut metagenome | biome: human gut; feature: human-associated habitat; material: faeces | place: Denmark | collected 2008/2010 | reverse complement strand
CGCAGCCGCCGGAGCGGTGCTTAAGCCGTAAGGCGGGAATTGTGCGGTGTTGCCTTAGAGAACCATGATGAAAAATAAGGATAGGCGAATGTTGCGGTTTCTGTTTGTTCCTCTGATTCTTGAAAAAGATGTAGGATGAAACCGTCTTCCTCATTTATTGCTGTATTCCAGAGAGTTTTCAAATGGCTGACAGCTTTTCACCATACCCGTACCATTTTTGCGCTTGCCATGCAATCGAAAAACTGCTATAGTGAGTTACAAGAACAGCAGACCGAGTAAATCGGTTGCGCCTTACACGATTCAAAAGGAGCTGAAATTATTATGGAAGGTGCCTACTATAACGGGCAATATTTGAACAGACTGGAACGGCTTGGATATTCGCATGCCGAAATTGACAACAAACTGGAAAGCACATTTGAGGAGATGTTCTATGGTCCGGAGGGGGTTCGCCTTTGCCATTGTGCCGGACCTGACATGATGTACATAGAGGATACGGGGAACCATGACGTCCGTACCGAGGGCATGTCCTACGCAATGATGTTCTGCGTACAAATGAATCGCCAGAAGGAATTCGACTGCCTGTGGCGATGGGTCGTGACCCACATGTACCTCACCGAAGGGGAAAACGCCGGCTATTTTGCCTGGTCCTGTCATACTGACGGCAGCAAAAATTCCGATGGACCCGCCCCTGACGGCGAAGAATTTTTTGCCATGTCCCTGTTTTTTGCGGCCAACCGCTGGGGTTCCGGCGAAGGAGTACTGGATTACGCTTCCTGGGCACGGCGCATCTTGCACGCATGTGTACACAAAGGCGAAGAAGCCGGTTCCGGATTTCCCATGTGGAACCCCGAAAACCATCTCATCAAATTCATTCCCAACTGTGAATTTACCGATCCCTCTTATCATTTGCCGCATTTCTATGAACTTTTTGCTCTGTGGAGCGACGAATGCGACCGTCCTTTCTGGCATGCAGCCGCAGCGGCCAGCCGCCAGTACCTGCGCAAAGCCTGCCATGCCCGTACCGGTTTGAGTGCCGAATATGCCGAGTACGACGGCCGCCCGCATCGGGGTGATCAGCCGGACCGTCACGACTGGTTCTTCAGCGATGCATACCGCACGTTGGGCAACATTGCTTTGGATGCCCAATGGTTCGGGGACAAAGACGGTTGGGCCCAAGAAACAGCTGCACATATTCAGCAATTTTTTGAAGAAAAGGAACACGGGCAAACAAACGGCATCTATCTGATCGACGGCACACCCGTTGAAGGAAATGCTCTGCATCCTGTAGGGCTTCTGGCTACCATTGCGCAGGGTTCCCTGATTCTGGATGACGCCTGCGCGGATGAATGGCTCCGCCGGTTCTTTAGCACTCCGCTCCGTTCCGGACCGCGGCGTTATTATGACAATTGCCTGTATCTTTTTGCGTTGCTTGCTTTAAGCGGGCATTACCGCATCTGGTTCCCGCAAGAAGCAACGGTATAATGTGCCCTTGTGCCTGTTGAAATTCACTGGGATGGCCTGAGCAAGTTTACTTCCATCACCGGTCAGGTGCTTAGCGGTGATGGTGCCGGCGCGGCTGCCCACAATACGTTCGATAATCCCCATCAAGTCGAGCTGAAGCCGTTGACAAACATAGCTGTTGGTACCAACAGCTTTACTTCCCTCTTGCCCGCATGCAGCGTTGCTGCCTTTACGCTGAAAGCCTGATTTCCAGACCAAAGCAAAAGAGCGCCGAAGATGACTTCTGCGCTCTTTTGCTTTTTTCTATGCCGTCAAACGGTTACTTTTGGCCGTCTGAATTCTCCGTAGTATCCTGAGACTGCTCCTGATTTATCTGAGAAGAGTACTGCTCTGAGCACTTCATGAAAACGTCATTTAAAACAAATGCATTTGCATAAGCGATCGAAGAGAACCCCAGCGCAAACCACAAAAACAATCCATAGCGCAATGTGGTCTGTGTATACAGGGTCAATGCTACACTTGCGCCTATCAACAACAACATGGAAAAGGTTTTGGGCAAAGAGGTCACAGACATGATAAACGCATTCCGTATGGTACCTAAAACCGTATTGTTGAATCTTGCAAGCAGCGGGAAAGCATATACGAAGGTCATCATATAAGCGATTGCTGCCACGGGAATCAAAATCTTAAAGATGCTGTTTTGGAAATTCCCGGAATGCCATAGAAGATAGATATCATAGCCCAGAAATCCCCCTGCGGCCCCAAAAAGAATTCCCATCAGTACGCCCTGGCGGAAATTTGCCCGGAATGACTTGAAAAAATTGCCGACCACCGGAGTGCCGTCTTTTTCACCCGCCATTTTTGTGGTGACATAATGTAAAGCCGTGATGGCAGGGCCAATGGTGACCACCGGAATGCAGCAAACCAGGAACAGCAGATTCAGGACAATAAGATCCCACACAACGCCCAGGGCGCGCATCATGGGGCTGTCCGGATTAAAAACGCCTCTCAATGAGTTCTCCTCCTTTTTTTCAGGATGTAAATATTCACAAAAAACAGCGATTCAGATTGTGCACTATTCAATCTGTTATTTGATTGACAATGGTTCTGCGGCTGAATTATACTGATACTGGCATTATACTTTGCACCGCTAAAAATAGCAAGGTCATTTTGCAACATTCACCGGTAAGGAGCTTTGTATGAACCGGTTTCATCATGTCAGAATCAAGCTGGAAAGTTTTCTCAATAACTTAAGCCTGAAGAAAAAACTTAGATATCTTTATTTTTTATGTATTCTGGTCCCCATATTTTTGACCGATATTGTAATTTTACATGCATTAACCAAGAACGAGCATGCCGAGCAGCTGCACCAGATGGAAAAAATAGCCAAATCAGTGCAGTCGATGCTTTCCGCCGCCACAGAAGATTCCGCGCTGATTTCTACCAGCCTGTATATGGATAACTCCCTTCAGGATTTTGTGAGCCGGCAATATGCCAGTCCCCAGGACTATTTTTCAAGTTACCGAGAATACATCCACAATTCTTTGCTGCAGGGTGTTTCCCGGATCACAAATTCTGTCATACGGGTGTATGCAGACAATGAAACCCTGATAAACGGCAGTGAATTTGCACGGTTATCCACCGTTTCGCAGGAGCCCTGGTATCAGCAGTATACTGCGGATGGCTACAGCCCGCGGCTTCTTTTTTCTTATGATGAAACAGATGGGCGCCAGGTGTTGTTTTTACGTGGGATGAATGGCCTTTACAGCAATAAGGCGGAGTGCCTTTTGTGTATTGGAATCAATTACAGCACACTGGACCGCGATTTCCAGAACATGGGGTATAACGATTCAGTTTATGTATGCAGCGGTAACCGGATTTTGCTTACGAACGCAATGCCCAATTATCGTTGGCAGCCTTATGACACATTCTCCCCGTCTGATTCGGTAGGCTTGTCCCAGCATTTTACCCTTTACGGGGAAGATCTGGACATCTATGTGATGGAACCAAGCGGCAACGTTTTAGCCCTGATTCGCCAAAACATCTATATCCTGATCCTGCTGCTGATCCTGAACATTATTCCCCCGCAGCTTTTGATGAATCTGCTGGAGAATTCCATTACTTCTCGTCTTTTCCGTCTGGAAAAAGTCTTCAACCAGATAGACAGCGACGTGTTGATCAAGATTTCCGGGCCAAACGGTCAAGATGAGATCGGCAGTCTGATGGACAACTACAACCGCATGGCTGACCGGATGAACAGCCTGATTGACACCGCCTACCGATGCCGACTGAAAGAGCAGAAGATGGATATTGCCCGGCAGAACGCAGAGCTGATGGCTTTATACAGCCAAATCAATCCCCATTTTCTGTTCAACGCACTGGAAAGCATCCGTATGCACAGCATCCTGAAAAAAGAAGAAGAAACCGCCGATATGATACAGAAATTGGCCATAATGGTGCGCCAAAACGTGGATTGGTCCTCGGATTCCAATACCATTAAGCGTGAGCTGGCGTTTGTTGAAGCGTATCTGTCCTTGCAAAAATATCGCTTCGGGGAGCGCCTTTCGTATCAAATCAATGCGCAGGAAGATTGCCAGAACATCCTGGTTCCGAAATTGACCATTACCACCTTTGTGGAAAATGCCTGTGTGCACGGTATTGAAGCAAAATCTTTTCCCGGTTGGATTTTTGTACGCGTGTATACAGAAAACGATGCGCTTTGCATGGAAATTGAAGATACCGGTGGCGGTATGGACGAGGCCGAGGTAGAACGTATTCAAGACCGGATGCGCAACGCCAGCCTGAAAATGTTAAAAGAAAAAGGACGCGTAGGCATGGTGAACACCTGCCTGCGCATCCGCATGATGACGGAGGATACTGCACAGTTCTCGGTGGAAAGCGAGCCGGGCATTGGAACACTTGTTTCGATTCGGTTCCCTCTAAACAAAGCAATAAGGGCGGAGTGACATGTTAAAAGTTATTATCGTAGATGATGAGCAGTTTATTGCGCAAGGTTTGCAGGCGTTGATTGACTGGAACGCCGCAGGCTATGAAGTGGCTGCCGTTTTGTCTGACGGACAGGAGGCTTTGGAGTACATAAAAAAGTTACCCGTTGACCTTGTCATCACCGACGTTATGATGCCAAAAATGACCGGACTTGAATTACTGGAAACTGTTCGCCGGGAGAATCTTTCCAACGCCGGTTTCGTGATTCTGAGCGGATACAGTGAGTTTTCCTATGCTCAAAAAGCGCTGCGCTACGGGTGTATCGACTATCTTCTCAAACCGGTGGAAAAGCAAGATCTGTTATCCATTCTCAGCAAATACAATAACATCTCGCAAAACAGCAAAATGGAGGAGCAGTACGAACTGGCCTATCAGGCCCGGTGTTTGATCTCGTTGCTGTTCGGCAAATATGATCCCAACGGCGTGGATTATCTGCATAAGCATCTGGATTTTTCGGACGGCGTTCGTTACATTGAAATTTCCGCTTGCCATTCTTCGGACAACGAAGATGACGATGATGAGAACCACTTCCGTATGGTGCAGCGTGACCTGTACCAAAGCTGTGTGCAAATTTTAGGCGAGGACCGGAGCCGGTGTTTCTGTGACGCTTCGTTGGATCGCGTTGGGTATGGGATTGCTTTTGTTTACAGCGGTGCGCTTGCCCGAAATGCCGGCTGTTCCGAAACACAGTATATCCAGGATTTTTATAAGAAATTGGGTGTTTCGACACAACACGAATTGCGATTTCTGGTTGGCAAAAAAGTGGACGATATCACCACTGTTTCTGAATCGTATGATACCGTCTGCGGGCTGAAAAACCTTTGCGCCTTCCGCCAGCCAAAATCGATCTATTATTACGAGGAAGAGTTATCGGTTCCGCAAGAAAGAGCCGTTTTGTGCAAAGATACCCTGGATCAGTTGATTACCGCCATTGAACTGAATGAGCAGGAACGCATCGGCTCCGAAATAGACGATTTGTTTGCCGAAATGCAGCAGCGTGGCGTACATGACAAAGATATCAACCTGAACTTAAATTATCTTTTGTTCCGGCTTATGCATCTTGCATCCAATTTGGACAACGAAGCCAATCAGAAGGAAATGCTGCAATTTATCAGCGCGCAGTCTTTCCGGGAAGGAATTTCCCGCGGGAGCCGACAGCATCTGTTCCGCTTTGCACGCGAGTATGCAGACTACCTTTCCCTTCTGCGAAAAAATATCTCCATCGATATTTTGGATTCTATCGACAAGGAAATTCAGGAACACTACTCGGAAAACCTGACGTTGCAGGGCTTGGGCAAAAAATACTATATCAACAGTGCATACTTAGGGCAAATCTTCCGCAAAAAATACGGACAGTCCTTTAAAAACTATTTGTGTTCTTACCGAATTAACGAAGCGTGCCGCCAGCTATTGTACACAAACAAGCAGATCGGCCACATTGCCGAAGATGTGGGCTATAAAGATGTGGATTATTTCCTTTGCAAATTTATCGAGCTGAAAGGCTGTACGCCTTCCCATTTTCGGAAGAGCAAAACCGAGAAACCACATTCTGAATTTGCCGGGAAATAATTCACACCAGAATAATCATACACTTGCTTTTCGTTTTTTGCATTCTTAAAAAACAACGATAAGCCAAACAAAAGTGCAGGCATGTTGCCTTCCAAAATACTTCAAGGATGGGGGACTGCCTGTCTTTTTTGTATCATTGTTTCGCTGTTTAGCGCGATTTCCTCTTCCGTTGAATTTGCAAAGCTATAATTTTCAGGGGTTTTTACTGGAATTTGTCGGTTGTGTAAAACATTTTTGGTATATATACTTAAATCAGGGAAACCCGCAAGGGCGGAAAATCTATCTACAGGAGGCCAATTATGAAAGTAAAATTGTGGCGGCGCGCATTTGCGGCAAGTATGTCCGCGGTCATGCTGCTGGGCTTAACGGCATGTGGCGGTTCTAATTCCACCGAATCGTCCGATGGGATCAAAACATTTACGATGTTTACCGCAATGCCCGGTTCCGAAATCAATGATGACAACGATGTTATGAACATCATTGCCGAAAAGACCGGTGCCAAACTGAAAGAGACCTGGCTGACCGGCCAGACCGACGCAGAAGCCATCGGCACAATCATCGCGGGCGGTGAGTATCCGGACTTCATCAATGGCGGCGATGCCATGATGTCTCTTTACGATGCAGGCGTCCTGGTGCCTTGGGATGATTACCTGGAAAAGTATCCCAACCTGAAAGAGATGTACACCGACAAAGAGTGGGACAACTTCCGCCAGGAGGACGGCAAAATCTATTGGGCCAACGTATTCCAGAACACCTATGGCGAAGATCGTGCCACCACCCATAACGATGAAGCCTTCTGGATTCAGGCGCGTGTTCTGGAATGGGCCGGTTACCCCGAAATCAAAACCCTGGACCAGTATTTCGATCTGCTGGAAAGCTATGCCGATGCCAACCCCACCATGGCAAACGGTACCAAGAACATTCCCTACACGGCACTTTGCGAAGACTGGCGCTATTTCTGCATCGAGAATGCACCCCAGTTCCTTGATGGGTATCCCAACGATGGCTCTGTCATTGTAGACAAGGATACGATGCAGGTGGTTGACTACAATACCACGCCTACTGCCAAGAGGTATTTCCAGAAATTGAACGAAGAATACCAGAAAGGCTACGTGGACGTAGAATTCGCCACCCAGACCTACGATGAATACATCGCCAAGCTTTCCACCGGCGCTGTGCTGGGCATGTGCGACCAGTGGTGGGACTTCGCGAACAATGTCAATGATGTTTTCAAACAGCAGGGTTTGGACGAGCAGGGCTGCAACTACGTTCCGCTGGGCCTGACCATTGACGAAGGAATGGAAAACCGCTGGCACACCTACGCCGATACCCTGAACAATTCCAGCGGCGTGGCCGTTACCACCAGCTGCTCCGATATTGACGCTGCATTTAAGTTTATGAACGATCTGCTGGATCAGGAAATCCACGATCTTCGCTTCTGGGGCGTTGAAGGTGAGGATTACCTGGTTGATGAAAACGGCCTGTATTACCGCACCGATGAAATGCGGACGAAATGCGCGGATCCCACTTACAAGGCCTCACACCTGTGCAGCTATTCCTACATGCCGCAGTGGCTGGGCACCAGCCGGGACGGCAAGAACGCCATGAAGCCCGAGCAGCAGACAAGCGAATTCATGGACGGCCTGTCCGCCCCCCTGCAGAAAGTGTTTGCTGCCTACGGCGTAGACAGCTACGTCGATATGATCGGTTCTGTGAAAGAAGAAGAGGGCCCCTGGTTCCCGATGTATTCTTACTCCGGTTCAATGACTACCGCAACCCCCGGTGGTGTTGCCTGGGTCAAGATGGGCGAAGTCAAACACGAATGGCTGCCCAAAGTTGTTATGGCGCCTGATTTTGAAAGCACCTGGAATCAATACATGACTGCGTACAACGCAGCCAATCCGCAGGATTTCTTGGCAGAAATGCAAACTGAGCTTGAGCGCCGTGCCGGTCTTTGATGCCCGTTATTGCAGGCGACATAGACGTTGACACATACAAGTGGCCACGGTTGCACGGTGTAGCTGTGGCCACTTTTTTATGAAATGCATTCAACCCGCAAGCTCCTTAAACGTTAGTTTGCAACACATGATTCGCCATACACGTTCCTTAGGAGGACTCTCCAATGAAAAATCCATCAAAGCGTATTACATGGAAAGAGATTTCACGCCAGAAATTTCTGATGGTCTGTGCGGCTATCTTTTTTGTATACGGCATCGTATTTTATTATGTTCCACTGGCAGGCTGGGTAATGGCCTTTCAGGACTACAAACCCAAAGACGGCCTCTTCGGATCTAAATTCGTAGGACTGGCAAAGTTTAAATTCCTGTTCTCTGACGACGTCTTTTTGCGTGATATCCGTAACACTCTGGTCATGGGCGTTCTCAATCTGGTGACCACCTTTTTAATGGCCATTATCTTCGCCATCCTGCTGAACGAAGTACGCAACATGTTCGGCAAAAAGCTTGTTCAAACGGTTTCCTATCTGCCCCACTTCCTTTCCTGGATCGTTGTCACCGGTATTCTGCACGATGCGCTGTCTTCCACCGGTATCATCAATGAGATGCTGGTGAACCTGGGCATTCTGAATTCGCCCATCAACTTCTTCGCCAATCCGGGTTATTTTTGGCCAATCGTTGCATTTGCCAATGTTTGGAAGGAAACCGGCTGGAATGCCATTGTCTACCTGGCCGCCATTACCTCCATCGATCCCAGCCTGTATGAGGCAGCCACTTTGGATGGTGCCGGCCGGTGGGGCAAAATCTGGCACGTCACGCTTCCTGGCATCAAGTCCACCATTATGATTCTGCTGATCATGAATATTGGCAACGTATTGAATGCAGGCTTTGAAGTCCAGTATCTGCTTGGCAACGGCCTGGTCAAGAGTGTTTCGGAAACCATTGATATCTACACCTTGACCTGGGGCATCAGCCAGAACGATTATTCTTTGGGTACTGCAGCCGGTATCTTCAAGAGCGTCGTTGCAATTATTCTGATTCTCGGCGCAAACTGGATTGCCAAACGTGCCGGTGAAGACAGATTGTTCTAAGGGGAGGGTACACATGAAAATCAAATCATCCACCATGGACAAAGTCTTTGTTACCTGCAATACCATTTTCCTGGTTTTGTTCGTCACCATTACGCTGTATCCTGTTCTGAACACGGTGGCGCTTTCTTTCAACGACGGTGTCGACGCCGTACGCGGTGGCATCCATCTGTGGCCGCGCATCTTTACGCTCTCGAACTATAAAACGGTTCTGCATCAGCAGAACATCCTCACCGGTGCAGTGGTTTCGGTGGCCAGAACTGTGTTGGGAACCATCTTCGCCCTGGTAACGAACGCACTTTTGGCCTACATCATCAGCCGCAAACGCTTTTTGTTCCGTTCCCAGCTGTCTTTGTTCTGGGTCATCACCATGTACGTGAACGGCGGTATGATCCCCACCTTGATTTTGTACCGCAACATGAACCTGACCAACTCTTTCTGGGTATACGTCATTCCGGGCATGGTCAGCGCATTTAACGTTCTGGTTATGCGCACTTTCATGGAAGGTCTGCCCAGCGCGCTGGAAGAATCCGCCATGATTGACGGTGCCAACGATTTCACCATCTTTACTCGTATCATCTCGCCCCTGTGCAAGCCGGTGTATGCCACCGTCGCCCTGTTCGTAGCTGTCGGACAGTGGAACTCCTGGTTCGATGCTATGTTGTACAACCGGATGAACACCCAGTATACGACCCTGCAATATGAGTTGATGAAGCTTCTTTCCTCTGTCATGCAGCAAAGCGGCAGTGCCACCACCGGCGGCAACACCGCTACCGCAGCCGTCACGCCGGTTACCGTGCGTTCCGCCGCTACTGTGGTGACGATGCTTCCCATCATTCTGCTTTATCCCTTCCTGCAAAGATACTTTGTATCCGGCATGACCATTGGCAGTGTAAAAGAGTAAAATCCTTTTCCTGCCATCCGCCCCTGTTTTCCAGTGCCTGTAATCCGAAAAGTCAGTTCGGCGGCACCCTCTAATAGCTATGGCCGCTGCGTCTGTTTTTCCTCTTGGATGCAGCGGCCATAACTCTATATTTTTGCATGCAGAATATCACACCTTTATACCTGGAGGTTTTCTATGCTTTCCGTTAAAAATCCTATCATGACAGGCTTCTTTCCCGACCCTTCGATTTGCCGTGTAGGGAACAAATTCTATACGGTTCATTCGACATTTGCGTATTTTCCCGGCGTGCCGGTTTTTGAGAGCGAAGATCTTGTCCACTGGAATTTGATCAGCAATGTGCTCGATCGTGATTCTCAGGTTCCTTTGTCCGGCTGTCAGCATTCCCAGGGGATTTTTGCCCCTACCATTCGTTACCATAAGGGCACCTGGTATATGATTACCACCAACGTGTCCGACCAAGGAAATTTTATCGTCACTGCAAAAGATCCGCGCGGCCCCTGGTCCGAGCCTTACTATTTGGGTGAGTCTACCGGCGGCATTGATCCCAGTCTCTTTTTTGACGATGACGGTACCTGCTATTATATCGGCCAACGGCCGCGTTCTGCCGGGTACCGCTACAATGGTGACTGCGAAATTTGGATTCAAACTCTGGATCTGGACACGATGCAGTTAAAGCCCGATGCCACCATTGTACTTACCGGATTCCAGCGCAAAGCCATTTGGCCGGAGGGACCTCACCTGTACAAAAAGGACGGTTACTATTACATTTTGCATGCGGAAAGTGGTACTTCCATCCACCACAGCGTCATGATCGCGCGCAGCAAAAATGTGTTTGGTCCCTACGAGTACTGCCCCTGCAACCCCATTCTGACGCATCGCCATTTGGGAGCCCAATATCCTGTTACCTGCGTCGGTCATGCCGACTTAGTGGATGACGGAAACGGCAACTGGTATATGGTTGTATTGGCTTGCCGGCCGAACCAAGGGTACACGTTGTTGGGGCGTGAAACCTTTTTGGCAAAGGTCACCTGGGAAGATGGTTGGCCGGTTGTAAATGCGGGGGTCGGTCATCTTGAAGAAGTAGTCACGCTGCCTTACGAGGGGCAGCCTTCTGACGACGTACCCCAATGTAAAACCTATACGTTTGATACACCTTCTCTGCCGCTGGAATTGCTGACTTTGCGCAATCACCGCGATCACGAACTGGAACTGCACGCAGAAGAGCATATTGTTCGTCTTTTCCATCGTTGCGACAGCTTGAAGGATTGCGGTGAGCCTGCATACCTCGCGCTGCGTCAGCAACACTGGAATTGCGAATTTGAAACCAGCTTTATCCCGCATTTCTGCAAAGAGAGTGATTGCGCCGGTATTGCCATGGTTCAAAGCAACGAAAACCATCTGCGGGCAGAGTGCTATCCCCAGGATTCGGGGGTCAAACTTGTTGTTTCTCTTTGCAAAGATGGTAAAGACAGCTGTTTGGCGCAAATGGATCTGCCGGCTGCACTCCCCATCAAACTGAAGTTGCGCGTAGAAGGGCTTGTGGCCAGTGTTCTTTACCAAAGCAATAGTGAATGGAAACCGGTTATCTCTGACATTGATCTGCGCTCTTTAAGCACGGAACATGCCGGCGGTTTTGTCGGCTGTACACTGGGGTTATACGCTTCCGGCAATGGAGAGGACGCTGGTGGTTATTCTGATTTTGAAAGAATGACCTATCGCGAACTTCCCACCAATTAATCCTTCACGAATCATTCGGTAGCGGCTGCCAAATGGGGAGAGAATGTCCAGCCGGCGAGGAGCCCGCCCACAAATAAAAAGCCATACGAATCCGCGAAAAGCCTAGCGGATGTGGGTGTTTGGAAACCGAATCTCCCGGATCGATACCTGCGTAACCCGTCCATACTCTTCCCTATCGCAAATACAAAAAGCAGACCCTTGGACTCAAGGGTCTGCTTTTTGTATGCACGATTCATTTACAAAACGAAACGCTTGATTGCTCCGCAACACAATAGGCTTATAGTTTTCAACTCATCTTTTTCAAAGTTGTACAAAGACGTCGGTATTTTCTCCGGTCAATCCAATATACCTTGCATGGGAATACGATGCATTGCGTGATGCCTGGGGGCTGTGTAACGTCGTTTTTGCTCCTTGTAACCCCCCTTTGTCATCTGGCACTGAAACGTGCTGTATGGTGCCTTAAAATCGATCCTGTGGCATGGCCGGAATTGATTCGAGAAGAAGTGTTTATGGTTACACCGTTCAGACATAAACGTCTGATGGGCAAACTGTTCATCCTGCATGGCGATCATGGCGATTCGCATTTCGTCGGAATTCTGGTCGATGACATTGCGGAGATTGCCAAGACGTTCCTTCAGACAGAATCCACTGGCAGAGACCCCGATAATCTTCTGAGATGGATCATCTCGCACTTTTTGAGCAATGTTTTTGCTGGTGTTCCCAACGAAAATAAAATCCGCAGAAAAGGCTGCACGCAACGATCCAGGTAATAGGATTGGTTAGACAAATACACCAGAAACCGAAAGGTTGAAGCAGAAAATGAATGCACAAAAAACGGCAAAGAAGCTCGGCCACGCCACCAATTATGGTGATAAGGCCGTTCCCGAGCCCAACCAAAGCATTGCGGAACAGAAAAATCCATGCCAAAAATAAAAGGAACCACACGCTTGTGTAGAGATATTGCAGTGCATAATGTACCATTTCGGGCGAGGGATCACTCAAAAATATCCGCAGAATGGCTTTGGAGGCAATTCCATACAAAGCCATACCCAGAATTGCAGCACCAAGGGAAAGGAGCATCGTGCTGCGTACACCAACAAAAATGCGTTTTGTTTTCCTGGCTCCTATGTTTTGTGCGCAATACGTAGAAATGCCCGAGCCCAGTGCGATCATAGGTTGCATCACCAAGGATTCAAGCTTAGAAGCGGCAGTATAGGCCGCCATTACGGAAGAACCGAATTGATTGATGCCGCTCTGCAGAATCATAATTCCAAACGCAGTAACGGTTTGGTTTAAAGCCATGGGAATGCCGCTTTGTATCATACACAGAATCCGATAAGGATCGGGGTACAGATCGCGGATACTGAGACGTAGATTGTTGTAGTTGTGAAACATGTACCAAAAGCATAGCAGTGCAGAAATTCCCTGTGACAACACCGTTGCCCAAGCGGCGCCTGCAGTTCCCATATGTAGTGTCGCGATAAAAAATATATCCAAAACAATATTCAAGAATGACGACAAAATGAGGAAATATAAAGGTGTGCGGCTGTCACCCAAAGAGCGAAGGATACTGGCTGCAATATTGTAGGCCATCGTACACAGGATACCTCCAAAGATGACGCGAAGATATTCGTGTGCGTAGAGGAGTACGTTCGAAGGGGTGTGCAACGCTAACAGAATCTGGCGGCTAAAAGAAACGGTAGGAATCGTGAGGATAACTGAAAACACCACTGTGAGCAAGAGCGCTGTGCCAACTACCTTCTTTAGTTCGTTCAGACGGTGCCCGCCAAATGCCTGTGAGACTAAAATACCGCAGCCCTGGGTAAGGCCGGAAGCAAAGCCAATTACAAGATATACAGTGCTTCCAGTCGCCCCCACGGCAGCAAGGGCGTCTTCACCCAAAAATTGCCCGACAATGATCGTATCGGCCATGTTATATATTTGCTGGAATAGGGTTCCAAGCAAGACGGGTACGGAGAAAAAGAAGATGGTTTTGGTGGGGCTGCCTACGGTCATATCTTTTGTCTTGTTCATGGCGTAATCCTCGGATCAATCCCAAACTCTGTGTGATCCACATTCAGGGTGCAAATAGAGCAAAAATTATTCGAGGCGGCATCAAGCTTGCCCGGCTGCCGTCTCGTTGGCATCATAACACCGAGGGGGGTGGATGTCAAGGGGGGAAAATATAGTTCATTTCACCCTTGACTTCTGACCCCGACAGCATTATTGGGCATTGATGATTTGGTACGAACCAAGACCAGAAATCACTCCTTTTAGGCTACGCTTTGGCCCACAATAAAGCTCCCAACTGCTAGGCAGCCAGGTTTTTCGTTCTGGGTCAAATTGTTTTGAAACAAAAAAGAGAAGGCTTGCGCCTTCCCTTGGTGCACCAGATTGAACCTTCTTTGAAAGATTGCAATAAAAAACGCGCTGCAATTTCTTACAACGCGTACTTTGGTGCACCATCGGGGACTCGAACCCAGGACCCACTGATTAAGAGTCAGTTGCTCTCCGTAACGGCTCGTACTAAGGCTGTCGTTCACAGAGGGAGCAAGGCACATAAAAACCGGCCAGGCGGGTGTTTGCAGCTTACCATAGCGTGCATGAAGTGTCAACGGTTTTTAACCGATATGTCATGTCAAAAAAGCCAGGGCGGCGTCCCCGTCAGGCGCCGCCCTGGCTACATTTTGATAGCACGAAATGATTTACTGCGGCTCTGCCCGCTGCACATACCCGGCTGCCTCTTCCCTGCCGAGACCATACTGGAGCATCAGCTGCTCAACAATCTTGCCGGCGTCCATCCCCATGCGTTTGAGAATATCAGCAGCGCCCGCAATGCCTGTATTCCTTCCTCTCTCCATACCATCGTTATAGACACCTTTGCTGTAATTGCACATAGTCTCAAGCTCGCGTTAAAGATTACTCAGTACAAACTCTCTGTCCTCTTTGCTCAGTTCCAGCGTGTCAGCCACCTCGTCAAAGCTCATTCCTCGAGCCATAAACTTCTTGACATTTTCAAGCAGGTTTGCCAAGCGCCCTTCTTCACGGCTTTCGTTCGTCAGTTCTTCCATAATGCGGCACATACTGCTCACTCCTTTGTCTGTATCTTTGTATTTTGCCACCTCATTGGCAAGAATTGCATTGTTCATGCTTTTTGGATCTGCACAGAAGAAATCGTGCATAACCGATCCAATCGGATCTTCGCCTCTATATTGTCCGTTCACATAAATGATATGTGCCTCGTCCTGAAACGGTGCAGACAATTCCCGAACCGTACGGTCAATATGGTAGAGCGGCAATGCACTCTGGAAATAGTCGTTTTCCGTGATGAAGATCACATACGTTTCAGGAAGATTTTCCAGTCCTTCGCCCGGCCTTGTAATATTGGCGTCCATCATGGAACTGTTGTAACGCGCCCGCTTCGGTAAAGCGCCTGCGTCCTTGCGCTGGACTTCTATATTATAAATCTTGCCCTGCTTATCGTATGCGATAATATCCAAGCGCACCGACCGGCCGCGCAGATTCTTGAGTGAATTTTGTGTCCCCACCTCGGTAACATTCAAACCATCATTCTGCAGAAGTATACGAATCAGGAACTGCGTACAGCCGATGTCCTGAAAAACCACGCTCATAAACGTATCATCGATCAGGCGAAACCTCTGGATTTGATCGTAATAAGGATACTTTTTTCTCAGATCATTTTGTGTCATCCACGCCACACCCTCACGCTTACCAAATTTCTTTTATGTATATTGTATAGGAAAATTGTGTGCGTTTCAAGGGTCATACTGTTAAATATTTATGCTTTTGCAAGGATTTTCCTCTCGCTTATCGCTAGAAAGAGCATCACGCACAAACGTCCTTCCGCACTTGTATTTCGCCATTTCCCTCTATCCCCAAAAACTGCGCATAGCTCATCCTGAGATGCACTGTCACCTTGTACCCCTTTCCCACCTCCACCTTTTCAATCAACTGGCCCAGGATCGCACGTTTACGGGGGATCGTCGCCAGGTCAAACTCATTCGCCCAGCCCAGGAATTCGTCGTAGTAGCTTCGGATCTGTTGGATCGTTGCGCGGGTGGTGTCATTGCGGAGCAGCTCTGCGTATTCCTCTTTCGCCTGCCGCACCTCCGTTTCCGCTTCGGCAATCAACCGGGCCAGCATTTCCTCGGAAAACCGGCTCTGGCCGTCCAGGCAGCGGATCACTTCGTCCTCGTAGCGCTTCTGCTTATACTGGGCCGCCTTGATCTTCTTCTCGGCGGCCTGTTTTTGCCGTTCCTGTTCGCCGTTTTCCTGACGCAGCTTCTGCTCAATGCTCCTGTCATACGGCTCCTGTTGGATTCTGCGGAAAATGTCGTGTACGACTTCCAGCACAACGGCATCCACCCGTTCCGCCAGGTACAGCGACTGCCCGTCGCAGGCCCGCAGTTTCTGGCCGCGCTGGTAGCAGTTGTATTTGGCCTGCACCTTTTCCCGGATCGTGCCATCCGCCAGCTTGTAGCGGTCAGTGTGCAAAAAGGCCGACATCTTCGCCCCGCAATGTGCGCAGACGACGATGCCAGCCAGTAAGGTTGGATTATTCGTTTTTGCCGCGATGTTTTTCTCCTGTGCCAGCTTTTTGCTGCGGCAGTCGATGACCTCGTTCGCCCTGGCGAACAGCTTCTCATCCACGATTTGCAGCTCTTGTATAAACTCCGATCGGGCCGCCTTGGTGATCAGATACCCGGTGTAGCCCTCGTGGCGGATCATCCGCCTGATGTTCACAGACTGAAACCTGGCCCCCTGCCGGGTGCACAGGCCGCGGTCGTTCAGCATCCGGGCCATCGCGTAGCCGCTGGCTCCTTCGTTGGCCACTTTTTCAAAGACTTCGCGCACCCAGGCGGCTTCCTCCGGGTCGATCTCCAAGTCCTTCACCGGCTGGTCGCGCTTGTTTACCCGGCCCTTATCGACAGCCCGGTATCCATACGGCACGAACCCACCGGCAAAATGCCCGCTGGACACGATCTGCCGAATGCGGTCGCGGGTGCGGATCGAGGTTTTCTCGCTTTCTCCTGCCGCCTGCCAAAAGCGGATGTAGTTCATCAACTTATCGCCGTGGCTCTCAATCCGCTGCTGGCCCTCGTGGACGCTCCACATCTGGATGCCATGCTGGACAAACCATTCCAGCACAAAGGGGGTCTCGCTTTCGATGCGCCCCAGCCGGTCAAACATATAGACCAGCAGGATGTCAAAGCTGCCGTTGCCCGCCTCCTGCCGCAGCTCCTGGATCACATCCCGCTTGCTTGCGGACACCTTGGAGCCGGAGATTCCTTTCTCTGCCTTCTCCATCACCACCCGCCAGCCCTGCTGCTGGGCGAACTTGCGGCACTTGATTTTCTGCATGGGGATGTCGTTGTGGTCGACCTGCCCCTTGGTGGACACCCGGTAGGACAGCGCCGCCCTCGGCGCGTCCGGCGGCAGATGCGCCTGCTGGGTCTTGAAGTATCCATCGTCCAGCCAAAGCTGATCGGCCTTGGAGATCTCAACGGTGTTCCCCTGTTCATCCCAATATACCATTTCATCACCTTGCATCGTTTCTTTTCGGGCGGTTGGTGCGCCCGCAGCGAGGATGGTTGGGGCATCCTCTGTACTCTAACAATACCGTAAACGGCTCCGGAAAGCTATCACCAGAACGGAGAAAGAACCGTTCTATTTCCGGCCACTTTTTGACGTTTTACCATATTTTTCTTTGCGTTCTGCATAGGCGGCCATGATTTGGCTTGTTACTTTGTTCAGCGTTTCCGGGCATTCTTTCGCTTGGAACACCAGTGTGATCTCTGTACCGTGGACCATCTTACACAAGGCGATTCTTCCGTCCGGCAAAACGGACAGGGTTTCCATCGCGCATTCCTCCTTATTCCTATAATATAAAGACTTGTTTTGGGCAGGTAATATAAAGACTTGTTTTGGGCAGGGGGATATTTACTCACCTTCTGCCCACAGCGCATTGCAGCCGTTTTCCTGCGCCCGATCCAAAAGCGTACGCTCGAACCCGCGCAGATATAGAATGTAGCGAAGCTCGTATTCCGTGGTGATAAGCCCCACGCCGTGATCCTGCAAAAAGCACAGGATCAGATAGAGCGCCAGCCGGTGGTAGCTGAACCGGGAAAGCCGGGTGAGCATAACGGCGTCCACCCGCCCGCCGCGCACGGCAGCCAGCATGGCAAACAGCGCGGGCCGGTCAAGGTCGCCGGCGCAGCGGTGCTCTGCCCCGCCGTTCACGACCGTGTACCCGCGGCGTTCCGCTTCTCTGTATAGAGAGTTCAACTGTTCTTCCAGGACACCGGGCCTGGCGTCCGCCGTGCGGGCGTACAGCCAGACGCGAAGAGGTTGTTTTTGCATGGTAAGTTCCTCCCAAAAGAAAAGTGCCGGGCCTTTTCACCTTTTCCAAGGCCCGGCACATATTAAAATAGATACACTTGTTTTTTGCCGTTTTACGGAGATACCGCAGCAGGACAAGCCGATTTGTGCAGTCTCGTCCAATCCGGCCTTGGCAAGGGCGGCCAGCGGGGGGGCCCCGGGGCGCGGCGGCCGCCGGGTTCGAGCCAGCAGCCGCGCTGGGCGGCAAAGGTGCGAACGCGGCCCTTTTGCAGAACAGCCAGCAGGCTTTCCCATTCGCCCTCCGGGCATTGCAGGACTTCCGCCGAGGCAACCACCAGCACCTGAAACCGCCCCTGCTCCACATCACGGAGCAGTTCCTGTACATCAGGGCGAAGCAGCAGCGGCGTTCCCTCCGACGCGTCGCAGATGCGCTCCTGCTGGATCAGCCAGCCCAGCTTGTTGGCCGCGCGGCGGCAGGCGTTGCGCTGCCCAAGCACTGCGGCGGCGTCCTTGGGGTCATTCTGGTAAAGGCATTGTACCGTCACTGTGCGTCACCTCCATTCTCAGGGGAGATCATCTGTCTGATAAAGGCCATGAGGTCCCAGCCCGATGCCAGCGTGACCGTGTTGGAACCCACGTTAAAAATCGAGATTCCATTCAGGTCCATCTCGGCAAGGAAAGCTTTCACTTCCTCTTTATCGTAGCTAAGACGGTCCATGCTGGCGATCATCAGCAGGTCGAAGCGGCGGTTGCACACATCGTCCAGAATCGTCTGGATGCCGGTTCGGTCATCCATGCCTCTGGCGCTGAGCTGCAACGGCTCAAACACTTCCCGCCGAACAGCCCATCCATAGCTTGCGGCTGCCGCCAGGCACCGTTTCTGCTGTTCCCGCAGGATGGTTTCTTCCTCGATTTCGTTGCTGGTATAAAGACATTCCACTACAATCATGGTTTTTCCTCTTTTCTGTCCAGAACTGCTGCAACAAAAAAGGCCCGATGAGCTTTTACACTCATCGGGTCTTGTTTTCAGATCAGGAAACTTGCAGCTTGGTTTCCTGCCGCCGGAGCTCTTCCTCGCTCCGCAGCCGGTCATACTCCTGCAGCACGGCGGAATAGAGCATTTCGCGCGCCGCCCTGTTGATCGGGTAGGCAATGTCGCTGTGCTTGGTCCGGGCGCCCTTGGGAGCCCGGGGCATCTTGACGAAAGGGTTCTTCTTGCTGTTCTCCACGACGGAAATTCCGCGGATCGTGACCGCATTATAGATCACAACAGCCCCGATTGCTTTCTTCCGGCCTTCGCCGGACAACAGTTCCAATTGAACCTTGGGGTTCATCTCGGGGGCGGGAACACGGTCACTTTCACGGCCAGCAACATCTTTTTCCGTCTGATGACCGGCATCTTCTGCGGGAATCGCATTGCCGCAAGGCATGTCGGAAACCTCCTTGCGGACTTCCACCATTTCTTCCATGATGTTTCTCCTTTTTTGTTGATCGGCATCCGCGGAAGATCGTGCGGCCGGTGACGGTTGGTGCATCGCCGGTCGCACCAAATCTTCCTTGATGCAGTTTTTCTATCTCTGGCGGTGAAGATCTCACCGCACATCGTCCACCAGCCGTTCGGCTGCGCGAGGCTATGTCTTACTCACGGCCCAGGTTCTATCCTCTGGACCCCCGCACACTTTCTCTGTGCGCGTGCGTGTCTTTGCTTGCGGGAGCGCCACCCGCCGTAAAAAGCAGGCAGCTTTACCGCCAGCCGGTGAATCCGGCTGTTTCTATGGACATTCTATCCCTTACACCATAGCAAAGGGACAGCTGCAAATATTCGGTTGTCAAGGTTCTGCGCAATCGGATGTTTTCGGGCGGTATTCCGCCCGTTCCGGTTGCTTTCCGCCGCTCTTGCGGCTTATCTATATTATACATTTGTCTTTTTCCTTTCTCTACGACGCAAACGTTGAGATCGCCATTTCTTTCATACCATTTATGGTGATTTTACTCCAGAACCAGATTCTTGCCATTCCTTTTTACTTTTGCGGGAGTTGCTGAGCGGCAATTAACATCCCTTTTATCATCACATATGCAGACCCCCGTGCTTCCCCCGGTATCTTATGCCACAGAGAAATTATTTCCTGTAATTGTGCATCATCAATTATTCCAATTTCTTTCGCTTTTGGTCCTTCCCCTTGAGGGAACAATTCTGACATTGGAATATGTAATGCATCGGTAAGTCTAAGAAGATTGCCGATTCCTGGCTCTGCTGTTCCCTTCTCGATTCGGCAAATGGTGTTACAGGCCAGATCCGCTTCTGCAGAAAGAGTCAGTTGGGACATATTTTGGGCCTTACGTTCCTTACGGAGTTTTTCCCTCATGAACTTTAGACTATCCTGCACATCGCGTTCTGACATCACCATTCACCTTCTTTTGCGTTTTTCTAAATTCATTGTAACGAAAAAGGGCACTATTTCTCTATCCACTTCGTTGTTGAAATCCGCTTGTTTTCATACACAAATATGTTAAAGAACCCTGGGAACGATCTAAAAACCGTCATTGATGGGTTTGGACCCCATCGTACTTAAAGTTTTCCTACATTTCCTGGCTTTTTATTGGCTGTCTCTATTCCTATGTCTTTTTGTTCTGTATTGTTTCTCCTTCTGTACACATTTGGGCTTCAATACGCATTTTGCCTTTTTATCGATTCAATGGCATTATTATATTACTGCTCCCCTCGTTTGGTAAGTTCGATATGAACTATTTATTACTTTTATTAATCTTATTTTAGTCTATTTTTTGATATATTTTTATTGACAATAAACGTTTTTTGGTGGTAAACTGGCATTATCAACAAAATATTCACTGAACATTTGTAAGGGGTGGTCGTATGCCAAAAATCAGTCATCCCCTCTCGGAAAGCGAGCGGATATTGTTCCACGCAAACTATAAGTATATGTGGGATAAAATAAGCACTACTTATTTTGCAGTTCTTCGCTCAAAGACACCTCCTTCTGCAAAGATAGATGAAAAGAAACTTCCTTCCTACGCTATCTGTGCCAAGTGCAACAATGATGAGAGTTATGCTCCCAGCAGAGCTACTATCGCCAAGATTGTAGATTTTTACAATTCACAGATTCGGCCTCCTGTTGAGGTTTACCAATTTACACATGAAAGGCTCGAGGATTCCGATAACATTCGTTATCGCAGTTCTTCTGTTTTTGATCCTCGTTTTATCGGCACCTACCGTGGTTATTATCCTTCTGTGACAGAGGATGTGGTTATCGGCTCTTATCTCATCATCTTTGAGGAAGATGCCCGCCTGAAAGCCACACTCATTATGGGGCTTTGCTCAGATCGGGAAATGAAAGGCACCCGACTTAGAGCACTCCTTTCTGAAGAGCGGATCACTTATCCGAAGTTCAGAGAGTTCCATCGTAATCTTCCTGCAAGCCGACAACGCTACAGCTACTATGAGGGTATTGTCGAGCTGACAAATAGCTCCCTTACAATCTGCTTTCATAGCAGCGATATGGACCAGAAAAAACTTATTCTCACACTAAACCTCACCGGTTTTCATCCAAGTGATCCCGACCGAGAGTATTTAGGAGGCCTTGCCTTTGCGCTGGGAACAAGTGACGGCCCTTTTGATTCTCGCTTTTTTGAAATGGGGCTTGTTCGCAGCACTTTGCCTTACTTCTCTTTGGATTCAAAGGGCCTGTTTCCCCTCATCACACCAAAGGTAAAAAACCACACTGTATTGCTTCCATCAAAAGCAGATACGGCCTGGTATGTATATTTCTTAAAGCACAGCGATCTAAATTTTTATTGACCTCCTCATCGCCACTGTTTCATAGTTTCTGCTATTGGGCATTGTACGAAGTTTTGCTTGTCCTTCTACAAAAAGAAACCACCCCGGCACAAAATGTGATCCGAGGTGGTTGAAATATAAGTTTATGAAAATTAAAATTTTTAGACATAAGGTTCTAACCTATTTGGGGCAAGCTTCTTTTGTCACTATTATGTTTCTCAAACAATTCCCAAGCAAATGCTTGCGGGGGGCTATCGCAAATGATTTTTCCCTCTTTCATGCCGATAATGCGATCGAATTTTTTTGCCAATTCAAAGTCATGTGTTATAACAATCACCGTCTTATTATAATTTGGTTTTAGCAATCGATTTATTATGTTTTCTGATATTTTCGGATCCAAATTTGCTGTTGGTTCATCAAGGACAATTAAATCCACATCTTTTTTATGAAGGGTCCTATAAAGTGCAATTCTTTTCCATTGCCCACCAGATAATTCCACGCCATTTGAATCAAGTGCTCCTAAAAAAGTATTTAATCTATCCGGAAAGTTGTTTGCAAAATCAATTAATGGATCCTCACTCAGTTCCGAGAAATCATTCGGAGCCAAATTTTCTCTCAACGTCATCTGAAAATGGACAAAATTCTGTATCAAACATGCTGTTTTTTTTCGATAGTTGTCAAGATTTAATTCCATTGTTTTTCCATTGACACTAGCCTCTCCCGATATTGGGCGATAAATTCCTAAAAGCAAATATAATAGTGTCGTTTTTCCGCTTCCATTCTCTCCCACAATAGCGATTTTCTCACCGGTCAATATTCTTAGATTAATGTTTTTAACAGCACTTTCACTTCTTTGAGGATATCGGAACTCAACATTTTTCATTTCGATTTCATGAATTTTGTCAATACAATCTTCATCGCCTTCAGGCTCTTCTTCTAAATTCATCAATCGATTCCAGTCAGCAAAATTTATACCAAACTGATCCCAAGTTGATATCGTTCCAACAAAGCTCGATACGGCTGATTGAAGATTTCGTCCCGTATTATATACAAGGACAAAGGCACCGATTGGAGTTTTCTTTTTAATGACAAGATATCCAGTAAGCAATAATGCCATTGCCATCGCCATACTTTGTGTAACTGTTGCAATTGTCCTTTGAAAGGTGTTTTTCTGGCAAAGCCTTTTATATTCCAATGTAATCTTTTCTTTAACATCAATCATTTTACTGAAAAAGAAATTCACCAAATCGTAAGTCCTAATGTCTTTTGCGGCATATCTATCCGATAGCAATTCGACAAAATATTTCTCCACCCTTTTTTCCTTAGTAATTTTTCGTTCCAGTTCATAACGTCTATGGTTACTTTTAACTAATATAAAGATGTATGGAACATTAAATACCGCAATCAAAATTGGCACATACCATGCCACCCATACTAACGACGCCAACTGTAAGACAATTGTCGCCAGTGGCGTGTATAACGCTATAATCAAATTTAGTGATGACACAATACTAGACTTTATTGTTTGGTTTGCTCTTGAAACCAAATCATGTATTTCATACATTTCAAGACTGTTCAGTTTAACTTTTGCAAGCTTATTATTAATTTCATGCGAGACACTCTGTCCTAGTTTGAGTTGCAAAACCGTATTGAGATAAATCTGAAAGTAGGAAACACACTCTTCTATCACTTGGACAACTATATATGATGCAAACATGATTATCCCCAATTTGACCGTTATCCCTAGCGACAATTTGTTTACAACTTCCGTATAAATCATATTTTTTATTGGTCCCAAAAAAGATAAAAGAATCGTCAGAAGAGCAATTTCGAGCATTACTTTTAATGTTTTAGCTTCAAACAGTCTGCCAAATGATGCTTTATACTTATTAATTTGATCAAACATCTCAATCATTCTCCATCAGAAGCCACGATACATAATATCGACGATATTTCTCGCAGCCTGTCATAAGCTGTTGATGTGTCCCTATCCCCACAATTTTTCCATTTTCCAAATATATTATTCGATTCATTTTTGATGCAATTTTGAGTCTGTGAGATACAAATATCATTGTCTTCGATTTATCATCTTCCTCTAGCACTGTATTAAAAAAGCTATATTCTGATGAAGGATCCATTGCCGCTACTGGCTCATCAAATATCCATATATCAGCATTATCCAATAGAGTTCTGGTTGCTACTATCTTTTGTGTTTCTCCACCAGATAAGTCTATTCCATCATCATAAAGGGAAGCTCCTATTCGTGTGTCGAGTCCATTTTCTAGACGTCCTACAATCGATAATGCTGTTAGCTTTTGCATCGTGTTTAGTATTAAACTATCTCTGTTTTTTTCTTTTGAAAATATAATATTTTCCCTTATCGTAATGTTGAATTTATAACTTTCTTGCGCCATTAGAGCGATTTTATTTGCACCGATATCAACTTTACCTCGAGTGGGCTGCAATAAGCCAAGAATAAGATTTAAAAGTGTACTTTTCCCACTCCCGTTTTCCCCAACAATCAAAATTTTTTCCCCAGGATTAATAGAAAATGATATTTCTTGCAATAGCCTCCTTTTTTATACTCAAAGTCGACATTTTCAAAGATGATTTTTTTACTCTTATTTTTTCTACTTTTAGCTATGTTCGGCTTCCCATTAGTTTTCTCTGCGAATTCAAAGTATGTATCAATCTCATATTTTATTGATGCTATTATTTTTATATGTTGAATCACCTGCGTAAAACTAACCAAATATGTCGACAACACTTGAATAAGATATATTAATGTTCCCAGCATCACCGATCCGCGAGTATATCTTATATATAGCACTATATAATAAATAAACTCAAAAAAGTACATCACACAGGCCCAAAAAAGATTTATACCCGTCCATTTCTTTTCTAAATCTAAAGTTTTCCTCTTTATTTCTTCATTTAACCAGTATCTTTTTCCTTCAATATAATCTGTCAATCTCCATTGGCGAATTTCCTTTGATGAATTTTTATCAACGAACAATTTGTTAAAGTACGCTTCTTTTATTTTGAACATTTCTAACGATTTATTCAGTTCTACACCTTCTGAAGTTCCTCTTTTCGTAAAAACATTTTGCACTATAACCATTATTATCAGAACCACTAAAGCAAGTACATCATATTGAGCCACCATAACACTAAGAACTATAATCGATACTATCAGTGCGATACTCCCATTAATATTTTGCACAACTAACAAAATATCATTTTCCACCGCATTTATTGCGCGTTCTTTGTCTGCGACGAAATTTGAATCACTCATATGGTATAATGGCACATTTTGAATATATTCAAATACTGGTTTCCCAAAATTACGTGTAATCTCAAGTTGCATTTTTTGAGTCAAGAGGCCGTCTAAGTTTTCAATGATTATTGCTACTATATTTACTGTCAGCATTATTATCAAAAATAGCACTAATTGCTCTAAAGCTCCGGCTTCTAACGCTTGCACTTGTTTTTCATAAACTTGCAAACCAATTGGTCCCAGCATTGCTACTAGCAATTCTGCTCCTAACGATGAAAGGATTTGCCAGGCACAGTGGCGCACAACCATAATATATATTTTAAAAATCGTTTTCACGTCACCACTCCTAAACTAAAATCGGGAGTGCCTCTCGAGAACGAAGACACTCCCGTCACTACCGCTACACAGACCGCAATTATGGCTTACCGAACGTTAGGTATTATTGTAATTGCTGCAGCTAAAATTCTCACAACTGAAAAAGTTTCTGGCACACTGATACGGAGTAAAAACTCCTCCGCAGCTGAATTTTGCGCACGAAGAGTTGCGCAGACTAATATCAGATTGAAACTGTACGACGACAGGCTCTGAGTATTTCATAGCAATTTCCTCCCATTGGTTATGATATTAGAAAGCCGTGCAAGAAAACGTACCACTACAATGGAAGAAAATTCCCAGCAAGCAAGAGAATTTTGCCCCCGTCGTGCAGTTAAACTTCTCTGTACATGTACTACGCGGAGTCACTTCACTAGTACCCTGGACAACCAAAGGTTCTGAATACTTCATCGCATTTCACCTCTTATTCATTTTATTTTGTGCCATTATAATCGCCTAAAATTGCATATGCTCTGCAACGATAGCTTCACTTTGTTTCAAGAGTTGACGAATTGCGTTTTCTTTTCGAAAAAAGCAGCCTCCATCTGTTTCGTGGATTGATCCATTGGCCAGACAATCTCCTATACATCCACGCGGACATTGATACTTTAGAACGCACTTGTTGCAATCATCCATATAGAAACGCCCTGTTGTCATAAAATTCACAAGATTGATGAAATTCTCATTGAATAACGCATGCGGTAGAGAGTCTTTGTTAATATTTCCAAGACAATACCGTTGATCCATAAACGATTGACACAAATACACGTCTCCATTTGTAGCAATTCTGGGACTTATTGGAACTGGATTTTCATCTTGGTATACATATGGGCAAACGCCAGAATATGGAACAGGAATATCGATTCTTATGTTGGACTCGGCTTCATCCCCAGCAAGCTTTCGATATTCATCATTTATTCCTGTTATTACTTTAGACTCCTTCAATCGATCAATCAAGCTCTGATATTCGAGAGGTGTTAGTGCTATTTTCTCAAGGTTTTCATTTGCTCGTCCTACTTTTTTCAACCCTGCCAGCATGATTTTATGGACACCCATATCAATAAGTTTTTCACAGAACATATCCCAGTTATCGTTCATATTTTGCTTATTCATCATGTTACGTACAATGACCATATTTGCGTGCTTTGACAAAAGCCTTTGCAAGCCAGCCATTGTTCTTTCAAAATTTCCCTTTCCACAAATAGAATCATGCAACTCAGCTCTCGATCCATTAAGGCTGACCTGGACACTAACATGCTTTTCTGCAAGCATGTTTGCCACATCATCAGTAATGCATGTTGCATTGGTAATCAGCAAAATGTTTCTTGCTAAAATTCCAGATTCAAGCATCATATCGATAAATTTCCACACCTGGGGATGAAGAAGCGGCTCTCCTCCAGATAATGTAATTGATGCTTTCTTTGGATTATCATAACACCCAAGTACATTTTTAAATGCTTCAACAGAAATCTGATCTCGGAGCTCTCCTGATTCGTTATAACAGTGAATGCATCTCAAATTACAATTAGACGTAATTTCAATGTAACAACCATTTAGAATATAATCGTTATTAGCTAATACTCCTTCAACATGCATCGTACTTCCATCTCCGTTTTATTTTATTGTCAAAAGTTCCATCTTTAAGAGTGTCTCCAAAGCTTTTGTACATCCCTCGTATACAGTCCTTTTGTCCAGCTGATCCTTATCAATGCATTGATCAAAAAGCAATTCACACAAACTTTCGACACTTTGTCCATCACAATTTTCATACAAAAAGTGTGACGTTTCATTAACTAAAAATATCGCTCCAGTTTCTTCATCGAGCACCAAATAGTACTCCCTATGTTTTTCAATCAGCACCTTTTTTTGGACATTTTTTTCTAGGCAATCTTTCATCACCATATTATTCCCCCCTTTTCTTCAAAGTTTCTGATGTCCTTTTGCTAATTATATACTCTAGTTGCGCTACAATTTTTTCATCTTTGTTCAAGATGCATTTTTCTTTGTCTCAATTTGGAACCTCAGAACATTGTAGGTTTGTCAAATATCTTGTACAGTGAGAGAATCGAAAAAAGCAGCAAGTTTTTCTTTAGGAGAGAGCCATCCCAGAGGGCGCATAGGTAAGTCGTTGGAGCGATTTTGGTGTGCAGCGAACTGCACACCAAAATCGGCAAAAGAGAAGAAACGGTGTGTATTGTAGAAACGCTTCTGGTCTTCACGGTGGCTGCGCTCCACTTTGCCGTTGTGATGTGGCGTGTATGGGCAGATCAGTTTGTGCCGGATCCCAAGGCGCGCAGCGGCCAATTCAATGCGAGTAAGCCGGTCTTTCTTGTTAGTCGAGAAATGGTTGGTAAACTCAATACCATCCCGTACACCACGGCGTTTGAACCAGGTTACCATTTTCTCCAGAAAATCGGCGGAGGAATAGGCACTCTGCTCCGGGTAAGCCCCAAGATAGCTAAGACGTGTATATTCGTCAATCGCTGTATACTGATATAACCGTTCTTCCGGATTTGCCAGGCATTTCAGCGGTACCACTTTCATATCCACCTGCACACGCTGGCCGGGATACTGCATCTGCTCGTATGGTTTTGGCTTGTAAGGCGTTCTGACCTTTATCTGCGGGAATATCCCCAGTTTGCGCATAACTCGGAACAGGCTTTCCGGGCAGCGGGTATAGCCCCGTTTGCGAAGCCGCTGCCACAGTTCTATCATTCCAAGCGTGGGATTCCTTCGCCGCATATTCCGGATAAGATTCAGCTCGGCCTCGGTGTGCTGGTTCGGGTGATGGTGCGGACGTCTGGATTGGCAGGCTAGAGATTCCACACTTCCATTCCAGCGCGTCTTCCAAAAGTAGATATACGACCAGCTTTTGTTATATTTCCGGCTGGCCCGGCTTACGCCATATTTCGCCGCATACTGCATGAGGGATTGCCGATACCGCATGTCTTGTGTTATACTCTTACTCATGAGGGACAGAGTTCCTTTTCTTGGGCTTGTTGTGTGTGGTAACTTAACTATACCCTATGAAGGCTCTGTCCTTCTACTTTTTTATTCGCTTTTACTTGCTCTTCTGTCCAACATGTATTGTAGCTCTACAGCCTCAATTTGGACCCTCAGAACAAATACTTGCTATTCTTTTTCAAGTTTGCTATACTTTGTTGTAATATCCAACAAATTTAGCTCCGTACTGTATCGGCTAGAATATATGTGCTTTCTTGAAAAGCTGGCTGATGGACTTTCATACGGACACAATAGAGTCCTTGGGGGTAACATCAGGCTAAGACGCTCTCATTCTAACAGCATAGGCAACAAAAGGGAAAAAGACACGGCTGGCTGCTGTGCCTTGAACCGTAAAGATATTGTAATAGAGGGATATTAAATGAATCATATTTACATCATCGAAGATGATTCAGTATTATGCTCTGAATTAGCCTTGGCGCTGGAAGCTGTTGGTTATCATACAACTTGTGCAAATGACTTTAATAACGTTCTTAATGAATTCCTTTTGGTATCTCCTGATCTAGTGATCCTGGATGTTAATTTACCAAATACTGATGGTTTTATTTTATGTATGAAAATTCGAAAGGTATCACAAGTTCCTATTATCTTTATCACTGGTCGGGATTCACAGATTGACGAACTCCAAGCTCTTTCTTTAGGCGGCGATGATTACATTACAAAACCGTACAGCCTCCCAGTTCTTATGGCTCGAATCAAGAATACGCTTAAAAGGACCTATCGTTCTGAAACTTCTTCTGAAATAGAATACAATGGGCTCAAATTAGATCTCTCCAATTGCACTGTAATGTATAACAACGTTTGTGTAGAACTTAGTAAACGTGAAACGCAAATCTTATGCTACTTGCTCAACCATGCGGGTCACTATGTTTCTCGAATTTCTTTAATTGAACATTTATGGAATACCAATCAATACATCGACGACAATACGCTCAGTGTAAATGTAACAAGGATACGCGAAAAATTGTCCAGGCTAGGTCTTTCCGGTTTCATTCAAACCAAACGTGGTATGGGGTATAAAGTGTGACATTCGGAGACTTTATTAAAGATGAGCTTTCTTCTATCCTTTTGCAAATTTTATGTGCTATTATTCTAACAATTTATTTGTGTTCTTTATCTTTAGATATTGGCGAATGCGTTTTAATTTTAATTGCTTGGATTGTTATCGCGTCGCTCTACTACTTTTATAAATATTATCGAACCAATTTAATTTTTAAAAAGTGGAGCAGCATCTTGCAAAGCCTTGAAAGAAAATATCTTTTGGGTGAAATGATCAGTAATTATGGATCGTTTCAACTAGAACTTTTCATTCAAATTCTCAGATCCTCTTTAAAATCCATGACCCAAGAAGTTTCCAAAGTACAAATTGAAAAAAAGGAATACCAAGAATTAATCGAAAAATGGGCACATGAATTAAAGGCTCCCATTGCATCCATAACTCTAGTATGTGAAAACAATCCGTCTGAACTCTCAAGGAAGATTTTGTTACAAGCCAATCGTCTTTCTTACAATGTCGAGCAGGTTCTGTATTACGCACGTCTTGGATATATGTCTAACGACTATATGATCAAACGTGTTTCTTTGGAGGATATTATTCACACAGCCATCTTGAACAACAAGCAACTACTTATACAAAATCAATTTTCAATTGAAGTTCATACTGTTGATTCTTTTGTTTATACGGACACAAAAGCGCTCGTATTTATTTTGGGTCAAATAATCAATAACAGCGCACAGTACAGGAGTTCTTCGCCGCTTCTTACGTTTCGTGCAATTGATACGAACCATCATGTTTATCTTGAAATCCAAGATAATGGAACCGGGATCCGAGAAAGCGACCTTGGTCGTGTTTTTGAAAAAGGGTTCACTGGAAGTAACGGTCATCAACGAAAGACTTCCACCGGGATTGGCCTTTATCTATGTAAACAGCTTTGTAAAGAGCTGGGGATTGAAATCACGATTCGTTCTGCCGTAAACAAATATACTTGTGTTTCTCTTGCTTTTCAAAAATCTATAGAATCCAGAGCGATCCCATAAAATCTCATCAACGCTCTGCATATGCAAACCAGTTTCTGCAATCAGAAGGTGTAATACAGGCAAACGCAGCCTGTCGCGCCGCTGCAGGGCTTCCGGGGTCAAAGCCCTGCGTTTACGCAGGAACGCTTTTACTTTGGCCCATAGTTTTTCAGTGGAATTCAAGTCCGGACTGTATGACGGCAAATAAAACAGCTTTGCGCCGGCCTGATGGATCATTTGCGCGACCTGTAGAGTATGTTTATTCTATAGCACTTTTTTGAAGAAAGATGGGAAGGCACATTATTTTTTGATTTGCTCCCATCCCTTAAGATAAAATAGGTGTTTGTCAACTTCTCAAAGTGACAAACACCTATTTGCGCTTTATTCTTACAATTTTGTAATGTTTTTAAAATCCACCTTCATATCATCTCACCGCAATATACACTATAATTATAGTAGAATGTAAGGAGGGCCTTGTAAACATGATTGAAGTAAAACACTTAGAAAAATACTATGGATCAGACGGTACTGTTACAAAAGCTCTTGATGATATTTCATTTATTAGTTACGACGGCGAATTTTTATGTATCATGGGAGCTTCCGGTTCCGGAAAAAGCACGCTTCTGAATTGCTTATCCACGATTGATTGTGCCAGTGCGGGTGATATCCTTTTCAACGGTGTCTCCTTTGACAGCTTGAAAAAATCAGAGCTGGCTGCTTTCCGTCGCCATAATCTCGGTTTTATTTTTCAGAACTACAATTTGCTGGATACCCTTACTTTAGGCGAGAATATATCTTTAAGTTTACTCATCAACGGTGCTGCTCAAGGCACAATCCAAAAGCGCATTCATGACATTGCTAATCAAGTTGGCATAGGCCATTTACTAGATAAGTTACCTTCTCAAGTTTCAGGTGGAGAGCGCCAAAGATGCGCTTTTGCACGTGCAGTTGTCAACTCTCCGAAACTGATTTTTGCTGATGAACCTACCGGAGCTTTGGATTCCGCCTCAGCCATCTCCCTAATGAAAATCATTGCTTCTCTCAACCATACACTTCACTCTAATATCTTTCTGGTCACACATGACGCTCTCTGCGCCAGCTATGCAGATCGTGTTCTTTTCTTAAAAGACGGGAAAATTTTCAGCGAACTCGTAAAAGGTGAGAAAAAGAATCGTGAATTTTATCATGAAATTCTAGACAATATATCATTGTTGGGAGAGTAATCAATATGTTAGCGAAACTTTCTTTTCGAAACGCAAAACGGCAAGCGCATGATTACATTATCTACTTTGTAACACTCACAGCAATCTTTTCTCTTATCCACGGTTTAAACTCTTTGCTCTTTGCGGAAGATGATATCTTTCCTCTTGACGATTCAACCTTCATTTTACCCATGATTCTAATTTCTTCGCTGCTATTTTCCATTTCGCTGTGGCTGACAAGTTATATGACTAATTTCATTTTAAAGCGCCGAAGCAAAGAAATTTCCATTTACATTACACTTGGAATGGAGCCGTACCAAATATCCAAAGTATTTACCCTTGAAAACTTCTATATTTCTATTTTTGCTCTTATTTTAAGTTTCCTTTGTGGGTCTTTTGTGTATCAAGTTTTAAAAGCCGTATCCTTCAATCTGTTGGGGAAACCATATTCTTTAACTTTTCATTTTTCATTATATCCATTTGTTATTACATTCCTTTACTTTCTTTTCACGTTTCTCTTTTCATCATTCAGAAGTATCAAAATAATTCAAAAATCACAACCGCAAGATTTGCTTCAGTATGACTCTCCACACAAAATTCCCTCTTCTGTTTTGATTCTCCGTGCAAAACTTCTGTTTCCTGCATCGATTATTTGTATCACTCTGTCTGCCATCTTTTTCCTTCTGCAACCTCTGTCTGAAAGCGCAAATTTCACTTTTGGCACCCTTTTTTCTATTCTCTTTATCTATTTGTTTTTCCACTATTTCCCTGCTTGGATCTTTGACTGGTTAGAAAAAGGAAGTTGGAAATATCATTCTGTTCGCTTATTGGTACTGCGGGCATTTACGGCGCGCATAAATGATATGAGTAATTCATTTGCTTTCTTAACCAGTTCCTTTACGGTATCTCTTTCTCTAATTGCAGTAGTTGCAATTTCCATTTTCACTTTCAATTATCGGCTTTCTCTTGTTCCGTTCACCTTTTCTATCATTACAAGTCAAAATCAAAATCATTTAGCAGATTACGATATCTACATAAAAGAGAAATACCCAAATTCTCATTCATGCACCTACACAATATATCAAAGTACCAGTTCCGCCTTCACTTCGTCTATCCCTGGTTTCACTCTATATAATGCCGTGATCATGCCTTATAGCGAATTTGATTTATGCATATCCCACAGCGACTATTCTGCTCTCCGTTCTCTCTTAGGATATGCACCTATCAGCCTAAATGAAAACGAGTATATTGTTCATTGTTTGTCCTCTTTTCAGGGCACCTTCAAAACATGTGCTGAGCAACATTCGACACTGGATATAGGCGATAACAACTTGTCTTTTGCTGGTATTTGCACAGAACCTCTTGACCAATATGATGGCTATTCAAACGGAAATCTTTTTCTTCTTGTTGTGCCTGACTCTGTCGTCGGCTCTCTCTCTACATATTATTCCAAGTATTCTACTTTAATGGATGAACCATTTTCTCATGCAGAATATTGCGAAATGCAAGATGTGTTTCCCAATCTTATTTCCCTTCGATCCGATTCCAGCTCTTCTCTTATTAAATCATCACCTGTTGATTATATAGATATTTCCGATGATATCCGTCAGACAAACGGGTTCCTTTATATAACATCAGCTTTGCCCGTCTTATACATAGCAATCATTCTTTCTGTTTCTGGTTTTACGGTGATTGCCTCTAATGTATTATGTGAAAATCTGAAGGCTTCACACGATTTCAGAATTCTCAAAAATATTGGTTATGACATTCATACATTGGAAAAGATCACACTTTATCATCTCTCAGCCATTTTCATAATTCCATTGTTCAGCGCCGTTCTCTTTTCTTTTTTTATCTCTTTCACTTATTGTCGCTCTTGCGGCGCGCTCTATTTTGTGCCTTTCAAAAAACTTCTTTTTTGTTTCTTTGTTTCTATAATAGTATTTACTCTTTTATATGGTATTTATTTTGCAATTTGTTTTACTTCATTGCGGAAAGAAATCATTTTTACAGATTAAGGAGAAAAACAAGCATGAGTGCCAAAAAATCAAAGACATTCTTTAAAACTTTAACTGCTATTTTAGTACTTCTACTATTTTTTGGGGGGTACTACATTTATTCCTCTGGCATCTTCGGAGCCTCTGTGACCGAAAACATTTCAGAGCATAGTATCACAGATGAAGAACGCCTTATAGAATATGAAGAATATGGTATAACATACGATGAATCTTCTCAATCATATTTATATCAGGACTCTCTTATAAAGAATCTTCGTGATGGCGATTTTCTTTACACAAACGCTGCTGGTTCCATCAAGCTTATAATCCAGCGAGACGATAATGGTCATATTCAAAGTATTGATGTTGAATAGTTTTGCCATCCATTTGAAAATTTAACTAATTTCCGATTCTTTTCAATGCTATTTTATTTCTATAAGATACATGATTTTCGATTTTTGGGTGACCACTCTATAATCCCCCACCAAGCAAAAAAGCCCAGTCCAAAGCTCAAAATGATTCAGCTTTATTCCGTCGGGAAAATCCAGTACTGCTATCGATCCAAGATAGCAGTAGAGATCAATTACTCTAGGGTTGGATTTTCGTAACCGCCCATAGAGTACCCGTCCTTTACAAGCATCCTGAGGCAAGAGAAAATAGTGCTAAGCCAGCGGAAGTCTTTGGAGCCTCCAAAAACTCCCATGAGATTTTCGTGAGGCTCAGATACAGGGAGGTGCCGGGATGCAGATAGAAGTCATGTCGTTGCGAGGCAGCCAGTGGCTGCAACTATTTCTCGAGCAGGCGCAAATCGGACAAATGGTAGAGCATTGGTGTAAAGAACACCCTGTTGCCTGCTCGACCTACTACCATTGGAAGAAAGCGCTGCGCGAGGAATTTCTGGCGCGGATGGAGGCAGAGCAAGGGCACCCCATCCTGCAGACGGCCGTCACAGTTCTCTTCAATCAATCGGAAGGCTGCCTCAGATTGCTGTCTGCCACAGGCTTACCGTCCACAAAACAGTTCGCCCATTGGCACCTTGCGTGCCCCCACGGGTCAGAAAACCCGGACAGTGGTGCCCCGAATAGCCGTCGGTCTGTGCATAAATCGGCTACAGTCTGGAGATAATGTACAATAAGTTTCGCAAATTGAGAAGAGAATAAAAAGAGACATGGTTTGCAGAACTCTGGTAGAATGAAGTTACGACACACCATTCGAAAGGAGACAGCAAACCATGCCTGAGAAGATTGTACAGCTAAACGAGGAAGTAATCAAGGGGCAACTCAAAGAACTCGTACGAGGCAGTGTAGAGGAGACGCTCAACGAACTGCTGGAGGCGGAGGCCAACAAGCTGACCCAAGCTGCCCGGTATGAGCGTAATGAGCAGCGTCAGGGGTATCGCAGCGGCCACTACAACCGCAATCTCACCACCACTTCCGGAGATATCACCCTCAAGGTGCCCAAGCTCAAGGGCATCTCCTTTGAGACTGCAATCATTGAGCGGTATCGCCGCCGTGAAAGCAGCGCGGGAGAGGCTCTCATTGAGATGTATTGGCTGGCATATCCGTCCAGCACGTGGAGGGAATGTTACCGAGGCACTATGAGGAAGCAAAGTGTCACCATCCACCATTAGTGAACCGAACAAGAAAGCGTATATCCACATTGAGGATTGGCGGAACCGCTCTTTGCTAGGCGGGCGGTATCCGCTTTGATCAATTTCAAATCTTAACATTACCCACATCCAATGGAAAAGAAATCATTAATTTATAGACATCTTCCTTTTTTACCAAATATGTACCATTGTATTTTCTAATTACTCTTTTAATGTTTTGTATTCCATATCCATGTTCATGATGTGGATGTAATGCGTATGTGTTTGAACGTGTATTAGCTTTATTATATGTGTTTGCCAGCAAAACTACTATTTGCTCATGTTGCCGAAATACTCTCAATTCAATCCGTTTCTTCTCCTCTTCACCTAGTTGAAGGCAGGCATTTACAGCATTGCATAGTGCATTTTCAAATAAAGAAAACACATCTGGGAAAGTCATAAAAAGAAAGTTCCCGTACCGAATATCTGCGCAGAATTCAATCCCATACTTTATACACAGCTCATTCGTTTGATTTAAAATTAATTGAAGTGCTTTTGATTCCACAAAATAGAAATCGTTCCTTTCCTGTATGCTTTCTCGAACTTCCTCAATACTCTTTTTGAAGGCCTCACTTTTATTTTCTCGAGCCAGCAGTTGCAGTCCATTAAGCTGTGCTTCGAAGTCGTGAATTAGCCCTTTCATTTCTTTTAGATGTTGTTCTTGCAAATTCATAACAGCTTCCGTTTTTTCCTGTTCAAACATCATCTGTTTGTATTCTTCTGCCGTAAGATATCTTTTTTCTGTCGCAACTTCTCCTAGGAAAAAACATATGTTTGAGATTAATATAAATGCGTATAGAATTCCGCCCATCATTGTGGTCTGCGATGTATTAGCAACCGCTCCCATATATACAATATAATATACAAACACGATTGAAACAATCGGAAATATCGATGCCCATCCATTATTCTTAGTGTAAATAGGGGTCTTTTCCCCATAAATTCGGTTTAATATGAAACGTCCCACACGTAAAACAATATAAAAAATTCCGCTAGCAATCAAGTTGAATGCAGCTGCGTCAATCGTTATTTCGATTGTCTGCGCAAGATTGTTTCCTATAAGAGCAGACATAATTAATGGTGGTGTGAATTCGCAAATAACGCATAATGTCACCAATATAAGTGCCAAAGGTAAAGCTTGTTGCCAACGTGTATAAAAAACAACAAGAAATAATACTAATAAAGTAAACGCAGATACTATTGTATTTAACCACGGAATTTCTAGCATATTAATTCCAAAAAGAAAAAGTGAAGACAAAAATATGCTTCCTAAAAAAAGAGCCCTATTTTCACTTTTGCGTTTTGCAAACCATGAAAAGGCCCAGATGCATAATCCGTAATCAATAACACACTTTAGCAATGCAATACTGGCATCAATCATTTTATTTCCCTAAAAATTCAAAATAATTTGCAAAGAATTCGTTTTTCATACCACGACTAATTGGAACGTTTTCTCCATTTACCAATTCGACGCCCGTTTTATTCAATTTTTTTATCATTTTATAATTTACAACAAATCCCTTTTGTGCATATGCAAATTGTTCTTGTGGCAATTTTTCGTAAATACTTTTTAGTTGTTCCCATGTCTCTATTTCACCGTCTAATGTAACTAGACATCTTTTTCTTGCATTCGAATAAATGTACAGGATTTGTTGTATCTTGACTACTACGGTATTATACATATCTTTAACCAAAATCACTCGATAATTGCTACGGATTGAAGAAATCGCTTCATCTAAAACCGCATACATTTTCTCTTTAATAATAGGTTTTACAATATATCGATATGCCCCTATCTCATATCCTTCTATCGCTTTTGAATGCAAAGACGTCAATAATATAATTAGTGATGTATTTCCTGCTTTCCTAAGCTTTTTTGCAACATCTATTCCAATATCACAATTATTAAATCGGATGTCCAAAAAGAGAATATCGTACTTATGCTTTGCGTGTAGCAATTCCTCTACGGTTTGGTAAAACGTCAACTCCAAATTTTCATTCTTCACAATCGAGTATGACGCAATTATGTTTTTCATCTGCTCGTAAACCAGGGCATCATCATCACACACTACTATTTTCATTACGATCAGTCCCTGCCTTCTTTAAAATTTCCACATACCTTGACAGTATTGAAACCAGATAAATCACTTCCTCTGTTGTTAACTCTGATATCAAATTCCCTACTACTGTACTTTCTGGAACTGGAGTATCTATACGGCCAATTAAATAATCACTACTGACATTTAGAGAGTTTGCTATTGTATACAAAGTTTTATTTTAAAATTTCTTCTTCCCGCTTCAATAAGTTTGATTGTTTGTGTAGAGACATCACACTTTTCAGCAAGATCATCTATGGTCATATTCTTTTCTAATCTCATTTTTCTTATGCGCAAAGCAGCAACTTGGCAGATATCCATTTTGTACCCCATCAACTTTAAAGCACACTTATATCCTTCAAAATAAGCTGATAATTCATTTTAATATTAGCAGCAACCGTTTGCCCGCGAAAGAAATTATAGTGATCTTATTTGTCTCAATACGTATATTAGAGTATACATCCCCCCCCTATTTTTCATTTCAGTCAAAGAAACCTGCATTTTGGTCAAACTTTTTTCTGTTTCGTTACCGATCGTTCTATAATGTCAGCATATTATAAGTTTTGTAGGAGATGGACGTTATGAAATTGTCTCTTAGAAAGTCTTTCCGCGCGATAATGAAGGGTTGCCTGACTTTGGCCAGCGCCTTTGTTATTATTAGTGTTAATTCAACCTGTATGGGGCCCGGCTATCAGCCTAGAATTCCCGATACCGCTAATCGCTTTAAGAGAAATCACTCATGAAAGCAAGCATTTCTATCGTTCGGATTTGGATACATTTAGGTCTTATCCCCAGCGCCGATGTTTCTCTATATATTTGGGCTTTGGATTATCTTTTCTTTAATCTTCTTACCTGGGGAACACTTCTCTTTCTAGGCTTTGTGTTTAATTGCGTTCCGAGATGTTTGCTGTTCCTTATTCTTTATTTGCCTTTGCGCATCTATGCTGGTGGGTTTCACGCCAAAACAAAAATCGGTTGCTATCTCATATCAGCATTTACATTTCTTTTTGTCGTACTCTATCCTGCGGATACAACTATTCATTTTTACCACTTGGTATTTCCCTGCATATCAACCTGCATAATTTACTACTTTTCTCCAGTATCTGCCACTAATAAACCCTTAGATGATTTAGAGGCATTACATTACAAAAAGATGGCCCGTAAGATTCTTTTCAGCGAAATTCTCTTCTTTTTATTGATTCTTCTCATTTTTAATACGCAAATTACATTTGCATTTTTCTTCTCTTTTACCATTCACCTGTCGGTTTTAGCACTTCAAATAACTGTAGAGTTAGTAAGCAAAAACTTTTTTGCCAATTTATAATTCCGTCTTAATAATTGAACGGATAATCTTCCCCCAACCTTTTCGTAGCATATAGAGTCAATCCCCGGGCCACTCTCTCCGTAAAAATTACCGTTATTGGCGTTTAGGGTATCCTAGGAGGGGCGCCCCTGCCGCTGGCCGTTCTCCACAATTTCAAAATGCAAGTGATCCCCTGTGGCCCGCCCTGTGTGCCCTACGTAGCCAATGACCTGCCCGGCCTGCACCTGCTGGCCTGCGGTGACGCAGATGGTTTGGCAGTGGGCGTAGAGGGTTTGCAGGCCGCCGCCGTGGTCGAGCTTGACGTAGTAGCCATAGCTGCCGCCCCAACTGTCCACGCCGTTGGCGACTATGACGGTACCATCGGCGGCGGCCAGGATGGGCGTGCCTGCGGGGGCAGCAATGTCGGTGCCGCTGTGGTAGCTGACCTCGCCGGTGATGGGATCGGTGCGGTAGCCGAACGGCGAGGTAATGCTGCCCGTAATCGGCAGCGGCCACTGCAGCGGGCCGGTGCTTTGCCAGGCACCGGCAGGGGCCAGAATCTCCCCACCGCCGGACAGAAACCCACCCAACAATTCGGCCCACAGGGTTTCGTATTCTGGCGCGCGGAGCAGGTCGAGATATTCCTGCTGGCGGGCGGTGTAGGCATAGTCCTGCGCCATCTCGTCCGGCGTTTTGTGTGTCAGTTCAATCAACAGCACCGTCTGTGTGACGGTTTTGGCGGCAGCGGATTCGGTTCCGTTGCCGCTTTCTGTATCCTCGCCGGGATTTTTGGAGGAATCCCCGCTGTCCGTGTTTTCATCGCCGGCTGGTTCGTCCGCTTCGATCTCCACTGTCTCGGTATAGGTGGAGTATGCAACCTCATTCATATCCCACATGGTTTGGCGAAGTTGCTGCAGGCGCGACTCGTCCAGATAGGCCACCGGCGCGCCGTCCTCCGCACCCGACACATAAGAAGAAAAGACCGCCAGGACGTCCTGCCAACGGATGTAGTACACATCGTCGTTGGCTTTGATTTCCTGGCGGTCGTGCGGCATGGTGGATTCTATTTGTTGTAAGTAATCGCGGTATTCGCCGCCCAACTGCTCCACCGCCTGCTGTACGGTGAACGCGTCCTCGCCGGGGGCTTCAGCGGCAAAGAAGATACCGTAGGCCGATCCGGCGACAAAGGCGATCAGGCAAATCAGCACCACGATCAGTACCGCCACACTGCCGCCTGCGGCCAAGGCAATCAGTAAGCTGTGCAGGGCCTCCACAAGTGCACGCATCCCGGCACGGGCAGCGTCCGTTGCACGTTTGGTTGTGTCGACGGCTCTTTTTGCCGTTTGCTGTGCGCGTTGGGTAAACCGGGCTTTGGCCTGGCCGTTCCGGGCAGCCGCTTGCACCGCCTGACGGGCTTTCCCGGCCTGCTCAGTCGTTTTGGGGCCGGGCGCACCTTGTTTCATTTCCCGGCCCGGTTTGATGGGCTTGGCTCGGCCAACGGCGCGGGATTCTCTCTGCTGGGGCCGTGCCCCTGCCGGGCGGTTCTCGTCCGACACACGGCCAGCCTCGCGGGTTTGTGGGGGCCTGGAGGCTTCAATCGTGCTTGTATGCGCTATCGTTTCCCCTGCACCGTGGCGCTGTGCTGCTTCGCCACCGGTCTGCGCCGCTTTGGCCCGCTCCCGCCGCTGCCCGGCAGAGCGTTCCGCCAGCTTTCGTCCACCTCGGTAGGCCAATTCGGTCACCCTTTCTCCAGTGCTTACCAACTTATCCGCGCCTTTTTCCCCAGTATCCGCCGCACCGGAATATGCTCCGTCCTTCCCGCCAACAACCTGCTTTTCCCCGGCCCGCGCCGCCTCTCTGGCTTGCAGCCACGCCGCTTTCACCACGGCCTTGGGAACACGGGCGGCATCCGCTGTTTTCGGCTTTCCTCCAGCCGGCTTCTGTTTGATCTCTTTCATCCGTATCAGCTCCTTCTCTCATCATGTCATTCTTCGGACTTTCAAATCGGAAAGTCCAAAAGCCCTCTTGCATCGGGCGGTTGTTTGTGCTATCATAAAGGCAAGCTTTAACAACCGTTGGTTGTTAATAATTTTCGGGAGGCCGCCATGGACGCTCTGAATCCCGCCAAACGCCGCGCCGCCCAGCGGCCCACCCCGCAACGGGTGTATGTAAAAGTCACCTCGGAGTTTGACGCCACCGGGTATATGCAGCCCCGCGCCATCACCTGGGCGGATGGCCGCACCTTTGCCATCGACGCGGTGCGGGATTTCCGCCCCGCCGGCACGCTGGGCTGCGACTGCCGGGGCGACTGTTACACCGTGGTCATCCGCGGCGAAGAAAAGCATCTGTTTTTTGAGCGGGTGGATCCGCTGTTTTCGGGGCGGGTGGGCCGCTGGTTCGTCGAGAAAACCGTGTAAGACTGGAGGGCGGCCGCTATGGCAGAAAACCAACACATCTACGCCGCCATCGACCTCAAAAGCTTTTACGCCAGCGTGGAGTGCGTCAGCCGCAAGCTGGACACCCTCACCACCAACCTGGTGGTGGCGGATGTGACCCGCAGCGAAAAGACCATCTGCCTGGCGGTGTCGCCCAGCCTGAAAGCCTGCGGCATTCCTGGCCGCCCGCGGCTGTTTGAGGTGGTGCAAAAAGTCCGGGAGGTCAACCGCCAGCGTTTGGCCGATGCCGTCCGCGCCCACAAGGCCGTGCGCGGGGCGGACGGAAAATGGTCGTTTGCCTCCTCCAGCTTTGACGCCGCCGCCCTGCAAAAAGACCTGTCGCTGGAACTGGGCTACATCGTTGCGCCGCCCCGCATGGCGACCTACATCGAGTACAGCACCCGCATCTACCAGATCTATCTCAAGTATGTGGCGCCCGAGGACATCCACGTCTATTCCATCGACGAGGTTTTCATCGACCTGACGCACTATCTCCCGTTCTACCGCATGACGGCCCACGAGCTGGTGACCACCATGATCCGGGAGATCCTTTACACCACCGGCATCACGGCCACGGCGGGCATCGGCACCAACCTGTATCTGGCCAAGGCCGCCATGGACATTGTGGCCAAGCACGTTCCCGCCGATAAAGACGGGGTGCGCATCGCCGAACTGGACGAGCAGACCTACCGCCAAACGCTGTGGGGACACACCCCGCTGACCGACTTCTGGCGGGTGGGCCGCGGCTACGAGCGGCGGCTGCAAAAGTTGGGGCTGAACACGATGGGCGATATTGCGCTGTGTTCCTGCGGCGGGCCGCGGGAATACTACAACGAGGACCTGCTGTACAAGACCTTCGGCGTCAACGCCGAGCTGCTCATCGACCATGCCTGGGGCTGGGAGCCGACCACGATTGCCGACATCAAGGCGTATAAGCCGGAGAGCAGCTCCCTCGGCTCCGGCCAGGTGCTGACCGCCGCCTACCCCTATGAAAAGGCCCGGCTGGTGGTGCGGGAAATGGCGGAAGAACTGATTTTGAATTTGGTGGATAAGGGGCTGGTGACCGACCAGATCGACCTGACCATCGGGTACGATACCGCCAGCCTGACGACGCCCGGCATTCGATACACCGGCCCCGTCACCACCGACCATTATGGTCGCAAGGTTCCCAAGCACGCCCACGGCACCCGGCATTTGGGGCGGCGGACGCAGTCGGCCAAGGTCATTCTGGACGCTGCCATGGCGCTGTTCGACCGCATTGTGAACCCGGCCCTGCTGGTGCGCCGGGTGAACATTGTGGCGCTGCACATCCTGGTCGGGCAGGAGGAACTGCCCGTGCCGGAGGTAGAGCAGTTGGATTTATTCACCGATTACGCCAAGCTGGAGCAGGAGCGCCTTGCCGAACAGGCGCGGCTGGAGAGGGAAAGCCGAATCCAGCAGGCGGCGCTGTCCATCAAGAGGAAATTCGGCAAAAACGCCTTGGTAAAGGGCATGGATTTGCAGGAGGACGCCACCGCCATGACCCGCAACAACCAGATCGGCGGGCATAAGGCGTGAGGGGATGCTATGAACCATTTTCACCGCTATGACGAGATCATTCATTTGCCGCACCCTGTTTCGCAAACCCATCCGCGGATGGGCCGCCTGGAACGAGCGGCACAGTTTTCACCTTTTGCGGCGCTCACAGGCTATGACGATGCCGTGCGGGAGACCGCCCGGCTGACCGACGCCCAGCGGGAACTGGCCGAGGATGAGCAGGCGCTGTTGGAGCGGCAGCTACTGCGGGTGCAGATGCTGCTGGATGCAGGGACGCCACCCGTGGTTGCCGTCACCTGGTTCCAGCCCGATGCCAAAAAACAGGGCGGGGCGTATGTGACGGCGAAGGGCAAGGTGCGGAAGATCGACGAGTTTGGCGGCGCGCTTTTACTGGTGGGCGGCGAGAAGATACCGATTTCGGCAGTCATCGGCATTCAACTCTATAACGATAAAGAGCAGATCGAGGAGGGATAACCATGTGCGGGCGTTACCAGTTCACAGAACCTCAAAATGCCGACCTGCGGCGTATTCTGCAGGATGTCCGCCGCCGCTGCGGAGATCGGGCGCAGGATTTCCGCTTTGGCGACGTGATGCCTACCGCCGCCGCGCCGGTGCTGATCGCCAACGGCGGCAAGGTAGTGGCCGACCTGCAAACCTGGGGCATCCCCGGCTGGAAGGGCGGCCTGATGATCAACGCCCGCGCCGAGACGGTCTGCGAAAAGCCAATGTTCCGCCGCAGCATGGCGGCGCAGCGGTGCGTCATCCCGGCCACCTCGTTTTACGAGTGGGATGCCGCCCGCCACAAGTACCAATTCGCCCTGCCTGGCGAGCCGCTCTACCTGGCGGGCCTGTATGACAATGTGGATGGGGCCAATCGGTTTGTGATTCTGACCACCACGCCCAATGCCTCGATGCACGGCATCCACGACCGGATGCCGCTGATCCTGCGCCGCGACCAGATCCGCCCCTGGCTGACCGACGCCGAATCGGCTCTGCACCTGCTGGCCGCCCCGCCGCCGCTGCTGGAGCGCCACAGCACCGACGGGCAGATGAGCTTTGGGGATTTGCTTTGAGACCAGCCTGCAACAAACCTCCAGCCGCCGTCTGCCATGATTTGCGGCTCACCATGGGCTTTTTTCGCCCTTTTCAGGTTGGCTGTTTCCTCTATGGTGGTTTTGGATATCTTGTGGTAAGATAGGAATCGTTGCGCGACGGGTTGTGCCGGCGCGGCAAATCTATGCCAGGGGTGTTGGTTGTGGAGATCGCCTTGCTGCTGCCGGGGCAGGAACGTTGGAAAACTGTCGTGGGCGGCGTTCAATATGACTACTGTACCGAGCGCGGGGAGTTTTTCTCTTGCGTGGCCAAAACGCTGGAAGCGGCGCATTTCCTGTGCGAGGACTGGATGATGCGCCGGGAGCGGTACTAAAATGGATACCCGCGCCGATGTCATCCGGCTTTGCATGGGGCTGCCGGACAGCTATGAAGATTACCCCTTTGACGATCCCAACTGGACGGCCATGCGCCACAAGACCAACCACAAGACCTATGCTTTTCTCTTTGAGCGGCAGGGGCATCTGTGGGTTAACGTAAAGGCGGAGCCGCAGTGGGGCGACTTCTGGAAAAGCACCTACCCCGCCGTGGTTCCCGCCCACCACATGAACAAGCGCCATTGGGTCAGCATCATCCTGGACGGCAGTATGACCGAGGAACAGGTGTTCCAACTGATTGCCGAAAGCTACACGCTGACCCAGCCGAAACGGGCCGCGAAAGCACAATCCGAATAAGTAATTGGCAGAGGGCCGGGCGGCCCTCTGCTTTTATTTTGCCGCTTCACCGCAGCGCTTCGTCCGGCTTGGTGGTCATAAGCTGGTAGAGCCGGGTGTTCTTGGGGAAACTGTTGGTAAACGGCACAATGCTGCCGGCGCAGCGGATGAGGCCGCAGCCGGCGGGCACGTTGGTGATGTACCCCAGCTGCGTGTCCGAGATGTTCAGCAGCTTCGCCAGTTCCGCGCGGTCGGTGGCGCTCTGGTTCAGCATCACGAGAAATTCCGAGTTGGCCAGCATCAGGCGGGCGGTGTCGGAGCGCAGCAACTCATCCACATTCTGTGTCAGTCCGGTCACAAGTCCGTTGTACTTGCGGATGCGCTTCCACAGCTTGTAAAAGAAATTGGCGCTGTACTCATAGCGGAACAAAATGTAAAACTCATCGCAGAAAATCCACGTTCTGCGGCCTTTCTTCCAGTTCTGGATGACGCGGTTATAAATGGCATCCAGCGTCACCAGCATCCCCAGCGGCATAAGCTGCTCACCCAGTTCGCGGATGTCGTAGGCAATGATCCGCGCCTGTGTGTCCACATTGGTGTGCTGGGCAAAGGTGTTCAGTGTGCCGGTAATGAACAACTCGGACGAAAGCGCCAGCCCCTGTGCTTCGGGTTCGGGCTGCATCTGGAGCAGCCTATAAAAGTCCTGCAGCGTGGGCGGTGTGCCTTTATAACCGTTGCGGATGTAGGGCAAATACACCTGTTCGGTGCAGCGACCGAGGATGGACTTTTCTTTCGCCGTCACCATGCCGTCACCGATGAGCTGCTCGAACAGCGACAGCACAAACTCCGACTTGCTGACGATAGGATTGCGCTCGTCACCGTAGGCACGGTCCATGTCCAGCGCGTTGATGTGGGTATCGGACGTAGCCGAAATGCGGATGACTTCACCGCCAAGGGCTTCAGTCAGATAACCAAACTCACTTTCCGGGTCGAGGATGAGGATATCATCCTCGGTAGAGAGCGCGATCTGCACGATTTCTTCCTTGGCGCTCATGCTCTTGCCGGAGCCGGACACGCCCAAACGGAAGCTGTTGCCGTTGAGTAGCAAGCGGCGGTCTGCCACAATCATGTTTTTGCTGACGGCGTTCTGCCCATAGTACAGACCGTTCGGCTGCATGATTTCCTGCGCGCGGAACGGAATCAACACGGCGGTGCTTTCGGTAGTCAGCGTGCGCAGGGCTTGGATTTTGCGCAGACCGTAAGGCAGCACCGTGTCCAGCCCGTCTTTCTGCTGCCAGCGCAGCGTGGAAAGTTGGCACAGGTGCTTGCGGGCAGTGGAGTACAGCGTTTCCGTGTCACTGGCGAGCTGCTCCTTGCTGTCAGCCAGATGCACCAGCGTCACCAGCCCGAACATCATTCGTTGGTCACGGGTGGTCAGGTCGTCCAGCATCTCCTTGGTTTCCTTGCGCTGGAGTTCCATGTCGTAGGGAATCGTAGCTGTAAAATTGTTATTTGCATTCTGGCGGCGCTGCCAGTTGGCTACATTCGTTTCCACGCCCAGCAGCGTGCTTTGCAGCTGGCGGGCGGCTTCGTCCGTTGGCACAGGCAGGATATCGATGGATAACATCAAGTCACGGTCAAGGTCGCAGAGTTCCGACACAAAGCTGTCCTTGATGTAGCTGGCATAGTCCTGCAAATACAGCACCCGACCATAGCGGGCATCCAGCTTGAAATGGTCGGCGGCAAATTCCATGCTGTCGGGGCAGAACCAGTCCTTGAAATGCTGCCCGCGCTTGGCGTGTTCGTGGATATTGAACTCCGCCGCAGCCTGTTCCCCGGCCTTGAAAAAGTCGCGAAAAATATGCAGGCGCTCATTCAGCGTCAGTTCGGTTGCCACCGAGGAAAGCTGTGCAAGGTGCGTCACCAGATCCGTGCCGACGCGGGCAAAGTAGCTGCGGGCTTCGTCCGCGTTGCGCTTTACCACGCTTACGGTCAGATAACGCTCCCGCACAATGCTGTTGCTGGTGCCGGTGACTTGGGCGGTGAGCATTTGATTGAACTCGTGACGGTATTCGTCCAAGCCGTCGCCCCTGTCGGGCAGCAGGACGCTGTGCTCGAACTCTGCCTTGTTGATGCGGCGGTTGTAAATTGTGATTTTTGCCGATGCGCCGGAATCGAGGGCGTTCAGCAGTTCCGAGTAATCAAGGAACATGGACGTTTTGTCCTCTTTACTGGCGATGGCGTAGTTGATGTCGGTAAACGACCACGTTTTGGAATATTGGTTGCCGACTTGGAAAATTCCATCCGCAAAAATGCGGCGGATGGGAATAGCATCCTGCACACTGCGCGGCATTCGGAACTTTTCGCGTTCCATCTTCTGCGCTTTTGACAGGGTTTTAATCAAGCGGTCTCCTCGCTGTTATGGGTGTTTTTCTTCATAGGCTTGCCTCTCTTTCGCTTCATGCCTGCGCGAATGGCGGGCTGTATGGTTTCGTAGTAGTAGCTGTCGGACTTGAACACAAGGCGTTTCGGGCAGAGGATTTCAGACTTGAACCACG
>OGPK01000389.1_pt1 | contig 48448 bp, 54 predicted proteins | sample 1552921 | NCBI WGS metagenome assembly OGPK01 (sample SAMEA2580264, study PRJEB22360) | human gut metagenome | biome: human gut; feature: human-associated habitat; material: faeces | place: Denmark | collected 2008/2010 | reverse complement strand
AACCGTTTCGGATGAGAAAATAACCACATCCGAAGAAAACTCCGTTTCCATTCGTAAAGAAGGATCGGCACCTGCATGGGGAGCGGTCTACGAGCAATATTTCCAGCACATCAACGACGTGAAAAAACAGAAAGGTGTCCTGAACGTAGAAAAGAAACTGTTCGTAGAAACAAATGACGGAACCGGACAGCAGCTTCGTCCGGTTACCCCGGAACAACCGCTCCGTGTCGGCGACAAAGTGATCGTCCGCCTCGTCGTCCGCACCGATCGCGAAATGGATTACGTCTTCCTGAAAGACCTCCGTGCCGGATGTTTTGAACCAGCGAACCAACTTTCCGGTTCTATCTACAGGGACGGGGTCTGGTACTACCAGTCACCGACAGATGTTTCGGAGAATTTTTTCTTCGATCGCCTGCCCCAAGGAACTTTCGTCCTGGAATATGCCGTATACGTGACACGCGCCGGTGAATATGCAGGAGGAATCAGTACGATCCAATGTCTGTATGCCCCCGAATTCGTCTCACATACGGAAGGAAATATTGTCCGGGTGGATTAAATTCGTTTCTGTCATTTCGATAGCCCGAAAGAGGTTATTGCGTTCAAAAAGAAACGTTAAAAAATATTACCCGCACTACTAAATCTTTTTACATGCACTACTAATCCCATTTTCATGGGATGGTAGTGACATTTTGATAATTGTCTATTTATAATTATCTTTGCATTCTAATCAATAGCTAAATAAAAAGAGAAAATGAAACAGATTATTTTTATTTTTATGGCCATCCTGCTGGCAACAGGAATAGCTTCAGCTCAAAACAAAGCTGTAATCTCGGCAGATGAAACCTCTTTCGATTTCGGAACAATCAAGGAAGCGAACGGCAATGTATCGCATACTTTTAAAATAAAAAATTCAGGCGATGCGCCGTTGGTCTTGACACGTGTCATCGCCTCTTGCGGCTGTACGACACCAGAATGGACAAAAGAACCGATAGCTCCGGGCAAAACAGGCGATATCAAAATCACTTACAACCCGAAAGACCGTCCCGGTCCTTTTGTCAAGACTATTTCCGTATACAGCAATGGTAAAACCGGTAGTTTTATCCTGACGATCCGGGGAGAGGTAGAATAATAACAGGAAAACTGAACGATAAAGAATGTTGAACAGAAACAAACTGGTCTTTATACTTGCCGGCATACTGTTTGCCATAAGCGGTATATCGGCACAAAATAACGCCCAAATCAGTGCAGACGAGTTAATCTATAACTTCGGTACGATAGGAGAGTCCGATGGATTGGCAAGTCACATATTTAAGATCAAAAACACAGGTAACGGCCCGCTTGTCATCACGCGGATCACCGCTTCTTGCGGCTGCACGCAACCCGAATGGACCAAAGAGCCCATCGCTCCGGGCAAGACCGGAGAGGTAAAAGTAACTTACAACCCGAAAGGGCGTCCCGGTCCTTTTTACAAGACCATAGCCATCTACAGTAACGGCAAAAAAGGCAGCTTCTCCTTAGGTATCAAAGGAAACGTGACTCCTAAAGAAGCTCAACCCATATTGATTTATCCTTATAGCATCGGCGATCTGAAGCTGCAAACCAAGAATATCCTCTACAGCACAGTTCGCCCTGAAGAGACATTGGGAGAAAAGATCAGCATAATCAATGAAGGAAAGACCTCCTTGAACGTTCATTTAGGAAAGACGCCGCATTATCTGAACATCGTAGCCAATCCAGCTAAACTGGCTCCGGGTGAAACAGGCGAAATATCCATCCTAATAAATGCGAAAGAGGCTAAGCGAAAGGGCCGTGTGACAGCCGAAATTCCGCTGACTGTCGAAAGTGTCGGCCAAAAGAAAGGAACGGAAAGCCACCTGTACGTTGCAGCCAATATCATAGACGATTTCAGCAAACTGACCACATCGGAAAAGGCGAAAGCTCCGGTAGCACAGTTATCAGGGACACTGCTTGATTTCGGCAAACTACCTGACAAAAGCAGTTTCATCCCATTGGTCGGCGGCCGGGTCAGCGGTACGATCGAAATAACCAATTCCGGAAAATCACCGCTTGTCATCTACAGTGCATCCTGCGATGACGAACGCGTAGCCGTTTCCGGTGGTAAAAAAGAAATCAAACCGGGTACGACAGCCACTTTCAAAGTGACGGTCCGCCCGAAAGAGATAAAAACGAAGCTGGAAGCCCTCGTCAACATCGTATGTAACGACCCGAACGGTCCGGTACGGTTGGTGAAGGTGACAGCCAGTAAATAACCACCAGGTGAAAGTTGAAAGGTGAAAATTGAAAGTTAAAACAGCTTCCTCTTCTACCTTTCAACTCTCACCTTTCAACTTTCAACTAAATTATGGAACATCCCGAGAACGACGATCTGTACAAAGGATTAAAGGTGAATAAGGGAGTAGCCGATGTACCGACCGTAAATCCTTATCTGAAAAAAAGGATTCAACGCAAAGAATATACGCCTGCCGAATTTGTGGAAGGTATCCTGAAAGGGAACATTACGATCCTCAGCCAGGCGGTAACGCTGGTAGAAAGCTCCAAATATGAACACCAGCAAGTGGCACAGGAGATTATCGAAAAATGCCTGCCGCATGCAGGAAAGTCTGTCCGCATCGGTATCACCGGAGTGCCGGGAGCCGGTAAAAGCACCTCGATCGATGCGTTCGGTATGCATCTGATAGGGGAAGGACGTAAGCTGGCAGTGCTGGCGATTGACCCCAGTAGCGAACGTTCGAAAGGCAGCATCCTCGGCGACAAAACCCGTATGGAGGCCCTGTCCCGTGAAAAGAACGCTTTCATCCGTCCTTCGCCATCAGCAGGTTCCTTAGGTGGTGTCGCCCGTAAAACACGCGAAACGATCGTTCTTTGCGAAGCTGCCGGATTCGATACGGTATTTGTCGAAACGGTCGGTGTCGGACAAAGCGAAACGGCCGTCCACTCGATGGTCGATTTCTTCCTGTTGATCCAGCTTGCCGGTACCGGAGACGAATTACAAGGTATCAAACGCGGAATCATGGAGATGGCGGACGGAATCATCATCAATAAAGCAGATGGTGACAATCTTGAAAAGGCTAAGTTGGCAGCGGCGCAGTTCCGCAACGCCCTACACCTGTTTCCGGCTCCCGAATCCGGCTGGTTCCCGAAAGTATTGACTTATTCCGGTTACTATAACTTAGGGATAAAAGAAATCTGGGATATGGTCGGAGAGTATATGGAATTCACCCAAAAGAACGGCTACTTCAACTACAAGCGTAACGAGCAGGCCAAGTATTGGATGTATGAAAGCATTAACGATACGCTTCGTGAAACATTCTATCATAATCCGGCGGTAGAAAGTATGTTGAACCTTACGGAGCAGCAGGTATTGAATAACGAGATCAGTTCGTTCGTCGCCGCCAAACGGATGATGGACTTATTCTTGGAGAATTTGTCGGCCAGTAAATAAAAAAAGAGAGTGTACCAAATATTGGTATTCATAGGACGCAGACAACACAGACGAGCGCAGATTAACGCAGACATTATTGATTATCAGCAAAATTATTGATTATCAGCAAAATAAATCTGCGCACGTCTGTGTTGTCTGCGTCATCTGCGTCCAGTGATATCAAATTGACACACCTCGTTTTTTTGTTATTATCAAATAGAGGAAATCCGAAGTGCGTTCAGCAAATCGCGGTTGATCGGTTTGTCGTTCTTGATAGCTTTTGAGAAGGGTACATTGACGATCTGGTCGTTCTGGATGCCAATCATCACATTGCGCTGCCCGTCCATCAACGCATCAACGGCTGCCACTCCCATACGGGTAGCCAGGATACGGTCTTGTGCCGTCGGCGAGCCGCCTCGCTGCAAATGTCCCAAAATAGAGACGCGCACGTCAAATTGCGGGTACTCACGTTTCACACGCTCCGCCACTCCCATCGCACCGCCAGTCACTTCGCTTTCTGCCACCAGCACGATACTACTGTTCTTCGACTTGCGGAAACCGGTCTCGATCATCTCTGCCAACTGGTCTTTCTCCAATGAGATCTCCGGGATGATGGCAGCTTCGGCTCCGGATGCAATCGCACCGTTCAAGGCCAGGAAGCCGGCATCACGCCCCATCACTTCGATAAAGAACAAACGTTCGTGCGAAGTAGCCGTATCACGGATCTTGTCGACACACTCCATGATCGTGTTCAACGCCGTGTCGTAGCCGATTGTGATATCCGTCCCATACAAATCGTTGTCAATCGTACCGGGAAGTCCGACAATCGGCATATTGAATTCATCGGCAAAGATACGCGCTCCCGTCAGAGAACCGTCACCTCCGATCACCACGAGAGAGTCGATACCATGCTCCACCAACTTGTCATGCGCCTGCTTACGTCCTTCAGGGGTTTTGAACTCCATGCAACGGGCCGTTTTCAAGATCGTACCGCCACGCTGTATGATATTGCTGACATTCTGAGTCTTAAATTCTTCTATTTCATCCGTGATCATCCCTTTATACCCGCGGTAGATACCTTTCACCGCTATTCCGTTATAAATGGCTGAACGCGTCACGGCACGAATGGCCGCATTCATACCCGGGGCATCGCCGCCGGATGTCAAAATACCGATGCACTTGATTGGCATATCTCTTTCTATTTTTAATGTTTACGGCAAAAATACGAATTATTTGCCAAAAAACTGTCCATTTTCCAAAACTTCATCAAATCTTAACCCGAAAAGTCAACGGCTGGCGTTCAATTCACGAATGCGCACGGCCACCTCTTCCATCAGCCACTTGGGAGTGGATGTCGCTCCGCACACGCCGACACTGCCCACACCTTTAGGTAACGGCTCGGTAATCTCCTTCGCCTCCGAGATAAAGACCGTGTTCGGATTTGCCTTCCGGCATTCTTCTAACAGCATCTTTCCATTAGAGCTCTTCTTTCCAGCAACAAAATACACCCAATCATGCTTGGAGGCAAACGTCTTGATGTTTGGCAAGCGATTGGCTACCTGACGGCAGATCGTATCGAAATATTCGAATTGCACCCCGTCCGCAATGCGCTTCCGGATCTCATCCACAACTTCGCGGAAGCCGTCAAGCGACTTAGTTGTCTGTGAAAAAAGGCAGATATTCCGACTAAAATCTAGCCGGTCGAGATCCTTCATCTTCTCGATAACGATAGCCGTCCCTTCCGTTTGTCCAACTAAGCCATTCACTTCGGCATGTCCTTTCTTTCCATAGATCACAACCTGCGTATGGCTGTCTCGCGTAGCCACATAGCATTTATGAATCTTGCGCTGTAGCTGGAGTACCACCGGACAGGTCGCATCCACGATCGTGATGTTGTTCTGCCGGGCGATCTCATAGGTCGAAGGCGGTTCACCATGAGCCCGAAGCAACACCTTTTCTCCCTTCAGGCGGGTAAACTCGTCGTGCTCGATCGTCCGCAGTCCCGACTCTTCCAGCCGTTCCACTTCCAAACTGTTGTGCACGATATCTCCGAGGCAATACAACGTATTCGTATTCTTCAGTTCGCGTTCGGCACTTTCGATGGCCGTCACCACGCCAAAGCAAAAGCCGGAACCTTTATCTATCTCGACTTCTATCATGGCTAATCCGTTGTAACGACCTTTTCATACTGTTCCAGGAGCCAAGCCTTCTGCTCGGCAATCGTCAGATGCGAGTTATCCAGTTCCAAAGCATCATCAGCTTTACGGAGCGGGCTCTCGGCACGAGTCATATCGATATGGTCACGCGTCTTCACATTTTCAAGAACTTCCTCAAAAGAAGCGACCTCGCCTTTGGCTTTCAGTTCATCCAAACGTCGCTGGGCACGCACTTCCGGGCTGGCTGTCACGTAAATCTTGAGTTCCGCTTCCGGAAAGACTACCGTACCGATATCTCGACCGTCCATTACGATCCCTTTCGCCTTTCCCATTTCCTGTTGCTTGGCGACCATCGCACGGCGTACAAAACCTAAAGCTGCAATCGGACTCACGCGGTTGGCCACTTCCATTCCCCGTATTTCTTTCTCCACTTTCACACCGTTCAGATAAGTATCCGGACGTCCGGTTTCCGGGTTAAAACGGAAAGAGATATCGATATCGCACATGGCCTCCTGCAACTTCCGTTCGTCGATACCGCCGCTTGTAAAAAAACCATGCTGCAAACTGTACAAAGTGACAGCCCGGTACATCGCCCCCGTATCGATATAGGTATACCCCAGTTCCTTTGCTAAATCTTTTGCCATCGTGCTCTTCCCGGTGGAAGAGACACCATCTATCGCTATAATTATCTTTTTCATCACTACATATATTAATGTAAAGGAAATGCAAATATACAACAGTTTATTGCTCCCTTCCTTATAAATTATCCTATTCATCCTTATATTTTATTGTTTTCCATATAATCCACAAAACGCTTGCATCCAAGCGAACAAGCTATAAGATGTAACAAAGAAGCCAACGGATTAGTAATCTATTGGTAAAAAAACTAATAGTAAAAAAGAGAACGAATTTACTTAGAAGTCGCTGATCGTAGTGGAGATGCTCAGCATCATGGAAAGAGCCGAAGGATGATATTTGGCTACGGAAACACCAACGTCGAACATCTTGATCCGCACACCGGCACCACCGGAGAAACCGGCAAGAGCGTTCCCCCCCTGCAATTTCATATCCAATGCCGTCTTAGGGTTATACCCGATACCAAGCCAGAAGTTGTCGGAGGGAACATAGTCAACACCGATCACCAAATGTTTCATAAAAGACTTGAAAAAATTATCACCTGTATATTCTCTGTCGTAATCATCCACATACTCGACTTTCCACTTCGTCAAATACTGTGCAGTCAGCGACAAGCGGATAGGCGCATAAGCCATCTGCTTGGTGATCCCCAGTTGGATATCCCAAGGCATTTTCTGGCGCTCGTCCTCATAGGCCTTCAGTTGGGCTCCGATATTTTTAAAAGCAAAACCGAAAGAAAATCCTTTTTCGGAATCATAATAACTCAAGCCGGCATCGACAGCCACACCGATCGAGGTATAATCTCCGATCCCCGAATATAAAAACTTCAACGAAGCCCCACCACGCCAGCGCTCGGAAAGGTCATACGAGAAGAAACCGTTCACACTGATATCCTTTGCTGTAAAATCTCCCGTCGGAAGGCCTTCCTCCGACATTCCCCGTATTTTTCCCTGGCTGAAGAACGAAGCTCCCACACCCCAGGCCCCTTTTTCCTTATATGCCTTGGTAAAAAGGGCGCTCCCGACATTGATATCCGATATATAATTCAGGTAATTCAGATTAACCATCTGATCCATCTCAGCTCCCAACAAAGCCGGATTATGAAAAATCAGGGACGGGTCCCGTTCGACCAAGGACATCGTATTGCCTCCCATCGCATTGGCTCTTGCCGAAGAAGGATAGCGGAGAAAGGTATATCCGGTGTCGCCGGTTTGCGCGACAACAGCCTGTAACAAGAAGGAAAAGAAGAGTATAAATAGAATATTTCTCATATTTCTCTGGTAAAATGCGTACAAAGATAAATAAAACGGGTCTATACGCCCCATTTACAGAAACGGGAAAAAGCCGAAAAAGGTATATAGAAGCTATTATTTTTATTCTCAGTCAAAAAAAAAGTAAAAATAGCGTATATTTAATACGAATTGTTCGGATTTAAAAAATAACTCCGTATATTTGTCGCAGAAGAAAAACACATCTTTAAACACTAAGAGATATGGAAGTTAAGAAATCACCAAAAGCGGACCTGGAAAAAGGTAAGACGATGGGTATCCTGATGGGTATGATCGTCGGACTTGCAGTACTGTTCGTTGGCTTCGAATGGAGCGACCGTGAAATCACAATTGTCCAGAGTGAGGGCGTTGCTGATATCATCGCGGAAGAAGAAGTTGAAATCACGAGACCGGAGGATACTCCTCCCCCTCCTCCTCCCCCTCCTGCACCTGCTGTAGCAGAAGTATTAACCGTTGTAGAAGATGACGTCAAGTTAGACGATGTCGACATCGTTTCTTCAGAAGACGACGCTACTACAGCACAGGTTGAAGCTTATACTCCTCCTGCAGTAGTTGAAGAAGAAGAGGAATCTTCACAGCAGATTTTTACTGTTGTAGAAACAATGCCTGAATTCCCAGGCGGACAAGGTGCTTTGTTACAATACCTGGCAAAATCAATCAAATATCCGGTTATTGCCCAGGAAAACGGTATCCAGGGTCGTGTATCCTGCTCGTTTGTGGTTAACAAAGACGGTTCCATCGTAGATGCAGAAGTTATCCGTGGTGTTGACCCGTCACTGGATAAAGAAGCTCTCCGTGTGATCAACAGCATGCCGAAATGGTCACCGGGTAAACAGAGAGGTAAACCTGTACGTGTTAAATACACAGTGCCTGTTACATTCAGACTGCAATAATAACATGTAAATAGTACGAAAAGGCTGCTTCTATCGCAGCCTTTTTTATTTAAACAAATAATATATGTTCGCTTTTAATGATATCTTACAGAAAATAGAGCAGGAAATTACCCGGCTCCAATTCACCTATCCCCCCAAAAGTCTATACGAACCGATCGAGTACATCCTTTCACTCGGTGGAAAAAGAATCCGTCCGGCACTCGTCCTAATGGCATGTAACTTATATAAAGAAAATGTAGATATAGCCATCAAGCCGGCGTTAGGACTTGAAGTATTCCATAACTTCACCCTTTTGCACGATGACCTGATGGACGAAGCCGATAAAAGAAGAAACAAACCGACCGTCCATAAAGTATGGAATGACAACACTGCCATCCTTTCCGGAGACGCCATGCTGATTGCAGCCTATCAACTGATCGGCGAAACGAAATCCGAATCATTAAAAGAAATATTAGACCTATTCACCCGTACTGCGCTTGAGATATGCGGCGGACAGCAATACGATATGGAATTCGAATCGAGAACCGACGTAACGGAAGCGGAATACATCGAAATGATCCGTCTGAAAACGGCCGTATTGCTTGCCTGCGCCCTGAAGATGGGAGCCATTATGGGGAATGCACCGGAAGCGGATGCCGAAGCGCTGTACCAATTCGGCATCAACATCGGGCTGGCCTTCCAGTTGCAGGATGATCTGTTGGATGTTTACGGAGACACGGCTACATTCGGCAAAAACATCGGAGGAGACATACTCTGCAACAAAAAGACATTCATGCTGATCAACGCTTTACGCCTTGCTTCGGATACCCAGAAAGCGGAGCTGAACAACTGGATAGGCAAAAAGACATTCGATCCGGCAGAGAAAATCGCCTCTGTGACAGCCATCTATGACCAACTGCAGCTAAAAGAGTTGTCCGAAGAAAAAATACACGCATATTATAATCAGGCAATGAATTGCCTGGCCTCGTTAAGCGTAGATTCCGAAAGGTTAACCATACTGAAAGGAGTCAGCGCCCGTTTAATGAACCGCCAGTCTTAAAATGAAACTGATCGACACACACAACCATCTGTATTTAGAGGATTTTGATCCGGAGCAGGATCAACTGGTCACTGCCGCGAAAAAGTCGGGCATAGACACCCTGCTCCTTCCGAATGTCGACACCACCACCATCGGGCGGATGCATGACCTGTGCGACCGTTATCCGGATTTCACTTATCCGATGATGGGACTGCACCCGACCAGCGTCAACGAACATTATGCCAAAAACCTGAAGGAAACAGAATCATGGCTCGGCAAACGTGCTTATTGCGGAATCGGGGAAATAGGTATAGACCTGTATTGGGACAAAACATACCTGAAGGAACAGAAAGAAGTATTCGAGGAACAACTCAGATGGAGCATCGATCTCAATCTGCCGGTCGCCATTCACACCCGCGACGCCTACCCGGAAGTTTTCAACTCTTTATATAAGGTAGGAGCCGACACGCTCACCGGAGTCTTTCATAGTTTTACCGGTAATGAAGCCGAATTGGAAGAAATTAAAAAATTAAAAAATTTCAAAATCGGGATAAATGGGGTCATTACATTTAAAAACTCCAAGCTGTCGGATATCATCCGGCAGACAGACATCCGGAAAATAGTATTGGAGACAGACGCCCCCTACCTCGCCCCTGTCCCCTACAGGGGGAGAAGGAACGAGCCGGCCTATATCTGGAAAACGGCTGAAAAAGTAGCCTTGACCTATGGCCTGACACTTGAAGAGACCGTTGAAACAACACGGATAAATGCTCTAAAACTATTTAAAATCGAGAATAAACCAATATCGTGAGATATTTTCGCGCGTATTCAAAATTTATCCGCCAGATATTGTGCATATGTCAAGCAAAAACTATAGATTTGTGCACTGAAACGTTTGGATATGCGATTTTTTTCGTATTTTGCACCCGTTTTAGAGAAGCGGTGGCTTGTTTTTGGAGAGATGCTCGAGTGGTTGAAGAGGCACGCCTGGAAAGCGTGTAAACCCCTAAAGGGTTTCGCGGGTTCGAATCCCGCTCTCTCCGCTTTAAGATACCATGACGATTATTAATAACAAAAAATAAAAACAAATAAGAGAATTATTAATCTTAAAAATTAAACACACAATGAAAAAGTATTTTGCAAAAACGTTCATGAGTTTATGTGCTCTTGGAATCTCTTCTGTAGCATTCGCGCAAGAAGCTGCCGGAACCGCTGTTGAAGGTGGTATGTACCAGGCTTTGAAGACTAAGTTTATCGAAGGTGGTGCCGACTTCATGAGTTTGGTTGCTATCGCATTGATTTTCGGTTTGGCTTTCTGCTTGGAAAGAATTATTTACTTGAACTTGGCTGAAACTAACTCCAGCAAATTGCTGAAAAGTATTGAAGATGCTTTGGATAAAGGTGATGTAGAAGGTGCAAAAGCTATCGCTCGTGATACAAGAGGTCCTATCGCTTCTATCGCTTACCAGGGTTTGATGAGAATTGACCAAGGTATTGATGTTGTTGAAAAATCTATTGTTTCTTATGGTGGTGTTCAGGGTGGTCTTTTGGAAAAGAACATGTCTTGGATCACATTGTTTATCGCAATGGCTCCGTCATTAGGATTCTTGGGAACTGTAGTAGGTATGGTTATGGCGTTCGATAAAATCGAACAGGTTGGTGATATCAGCCCGACGGTTGTAGCAGGTGGTATGAAAGTGGCCTTGATCACAACAGTAGGTGGTTTGGTTGTTGCATTGATCCTTCAGGTATTCTATAACTATTTGCTGAGCAAACTGGAAGCTATCCTGAACCAGATGGAAGACGCTTCTATCACTTTGCTGGATATGGTTATCAAATACAACCTTAAATTCAAAAAATAATTAGACTTATGGCAGTTACTAAAATAAGAAAAATGTCCAGTTGGACATTGCTGGTGGTTTCACTTATCAGCATTGTCGTACTGGGTATGTTCTTCGGCGGAGGCATTACGAATCCGGGAGAAGAAATGAAAGAATATGTATACACCGGCCTGTTATTGAACTGGACAACCGGATTGTTCTTTGTTACAATCGTTTGTATGGTGTTATTTGCAATTTGGCAGTTTGTCAATTTGTTGAAGGTTAATCCTAAATCCGCTGTTGCAGCTTTAGGTGTGGTTGTTGCATTCGTTGCAATGTTATTCATTACCTACTCTATCGGTGACGGTACTCCGTTGCAGGGTCTGAATGCTGATTCGCAGAAGTATAATACGGTAGGCTGGTTGAAGATTACAGACATGTGGATCAATTCTTCCATTGTTTTAATGGTATTGATCATCATAGCTGTAGTAGCAGGAAGCGTAAAGAAAATGCTGAACAGATAATTTAGTAATAACGAATCGATAAAACAAAAAGCTATATGGCAAGAAAAAAGAGAAAAGTACCCGCAATGAATGCGACTTCTTCAGCCGATATTGCTTTCATGTTGCTTATCTTCTTCCTTATTACTACATCTATGGATACAGATAAAGGTTTGGCAAGACGTTTGCCGCCTCCTGTTCCTAAAGACCAAAAGAAGAATGATGTTGATGTTAACAAGAGGAACTTGTTGGTTGTATTGATCAACAGTAGCAACCAGATTCTCTGCGGCGACCAGTTCGTCGACATCAAGCAATTGAAAGACAAGGTTAAAGAGTTCATCGAGAATCCGTACAATGATGCGAATAAGCCCGAAAAAACAGAAGAGGACGTTCCTTTCTTCGGAAAAGTAATGACTGCTAAAAAGCACGTTATCTCTCTGCAGAATGACCGTGGTACTGAATATCAGGCTTACATCAGTGTTCAGAACGAATTAGCAAAAGCATACAACGAACTGCGTGACGATGTTTCCAGAAAGAAATTCGGAAAAGCATTCGCAGATCTGGATGAAGAACAACAAAAGGCTGTGCAGCAGATTTATCCGCAAAAGATTTCTGAAGCAGAACCTAAAAATTATGGAGATAAGAAGTAATGGGAAAGTTTAGTAAAGCGGGCGGACGTGAAATGCCCGAATTGAATACGTCATCATTACCTGACTTGGTGTTCGCTTTCTTGTTCTTCATCATGATGGTAACATCCATGCGTGAAGTAACATTGATGGTGCAATTCCGCGCTCCACAGGCTACTGAACTTCAGAAGCTGGAAAAGAAATCGTTGGTTACATTCATCTATGTTGGAAAGCCCAATCAGGAATTTCAAGGAAAGATGGGTACTGAAGCCCGCTTGCAGTTGAATGACAAGTTCGCTGAAGTATCGGAAATTCAGGACTACATCGCTCAGGAAAAATCCAGTATGAAAGAAGAAGATCAGCCGTTCATGACAGTATCTATCAAGGCCGATAAGGAAACCAAGATGGGTCTGATCACAGACGTTAAGCAGGCGCTTCGTGAAGCATACGCATTGAAGATTAGTTATTCTGCTCGTCAGGCTGCTGACTAATCTCTGGATATACAAAATAAAAAAGGCGAGGTTTCTAACCCCGCCTTTTTTATTTTGTTTTAGTTACGATCAGACTCTTTTTGCTTCACCCGTCCTTGAAACCTTCGGGGTCTGACTTACTCGCCTTTCACTCCATACACATTCCTATGAAGACAATTCTTCACCTGCTCGAAAGAATACTCCAGATCAACATTGCCATACGTCATAAGCCGCATCTCCAACCATTCTCCACCTTCCCGGTAAGGAGGCTGGTGATAAACATGATTGTCCAGTTTAAAGCCCAAACGCTCATAGAAGCCAATCCTGCGTTTGCTCATCTCATCCGCAGGTATTTCCACTTCCAGAACAACCGGAGTACCGCAGAAGGCCAGAAATTGCTTCATAGCCTCAGCTCCTATTCCCCCGTTACGGGCCGCCGGATCAATTGCAAAATGTTCCGCATAAGTATAGCCATCGAAAAGCCAGCCGGTGATGAAGCCGACATACCGGTCCTCCTTTGACAGAGCATACACGATAAACCGGGATTCGTCTTTAACCAAATTGCGGACAAGTGAAAAGTCACGGCGTTCCACTTCCGGAAAAGATTCCATGTATGTTTTCTCAATCAAGTCCAATACCGGATCAGAAAAGTCTTTTACAGACCTACATACTACTACTGATTGTAAATTCATAAAACTATAAAATTGAAGATGATTACTACTAAAGGAACTTACAAACTAAAATATTCCACTAAAAAATAGAGGTTAATCATTAGAGATTATTTATATTTGTATTAAGATTGTAAGAACTGATTATACAGATATACAAATATACATAAATTATGGCACACCATCAACTGGATGAACTTGACGAGAAGATATTAAAACTAATCATAGGTAATGCCCGTATGCCTTTCCTCGAAGTAGCGCGGGAATGTAATGTATCGGGTGCAGCAATACACCAACGTATACAAAAACTTACCAATTTGGGCGTAATCAAAGGATCCGAATTTATCGTCGACAACACAAAAGTAGGCTATGAGACTTGTGCATACATGGGTCTGTTCCTCAAATCTCCCGGGCAGTTCCCATCGGTAACGGAAGCTCTGAAGGAAATCCCGGAAGTGGTTGAATGTCATTATACGACAGGACAATATGATTTATTCATAAAGATATATGCGAAGAATAATCAGCATTTATTGAGCATTATCCATAATAAACTTCAACCGTTAGGGCTTGCCCGAACCGAGTCGCTGATCTCTTTCAAGGAAGCGTTCAAACGACAAATCCCAATCGACTTGGAAGATGAAGATTAAATAAAAAAACTCCGCATAGAACATTCAGGACTATGCGGAGTTTTTTTATTTAATCTTCTATGCGATATTAGAAATCGGCATTCTTCGGTGTACGCGGGAAAGGAATCACGTCGCGAATGTTTGTCATACCTGTCACAAACAACAGCAAACGTTCGAAGCCCAAGCCAAAACCGGAATGAGGCACCGTACCGAAACGGCGAGTATCCAAATACCACCACATATCCTTCATAGGAATTCCCATTTCATTAATGCGGTTCAACAGTTTGTCATAATCAGCTTCACGTTCGGACCCTCCGATAATTTCACCGATTTTCGGGAACAACACATCCATCGCACGAACCGTCTTGCCATCCTCATTCTGCTTCATATAGAAAGCTTTGATCTCTTTCGGATAGTCAGTCAGGATTACCGGACGTTTGAAATGCTCCTCAACCAAGAAGCGTTCATGTTCCGAAGCCAGGTCAACCCCCCAATATACCGGGAACTCGAATGTATGGCCTTTAGCAACAGCCTCTTCCAGAATCTTGATCCCTTCTGTATAAGACAAACGGACGAAATCGTCTTTCAACACTCCCTGCAAACGTTCGATCAAACCTTTATCGAACATATCGTTCAAGAATTTGATATCGTCCATACAGTTGTCCAAAGCCCATTGTACACAATACTTGATGAACTCTTCCGCCAACTGCATATTATCCAGAATATCGTTGAAAGCCACTTCCGGCTCGATCATCCAGAACTCGGCCAGGTGTCGCGGCGTATTGGAGTTTTCCGCACGGAAAGTCGGACCGAATGTATAAATCTGTCCTAAAGCCGTAGCAGCCAATTCACCCTCCAACTGTCCAGAAACAGTCAGGCTCGCCTGCTTGCCAAAGAAATCGTTATCATAAACGATAGATCCGTTTTCATCCTTCTTCAGATCATAGAGGTTCATGGTTGTCACCTGGAACATCTGGCCTGCACCTTCACAGTCGGAAGCTGTGATCAACGGTGTATGGAAATAGAAGAACCCTCTGTCATGGAAAAATTTATGAATGGCATAAGCCATGTTATGACGAATACGGAACACCGCACCGAATGTATTCGTACGTGGACGGAGATGAGCGATCTCACGTAGGAATTCCATCGAATGACCTTTCTTCTGTAAAGGATAAGTATTCGGATCGGCAGAACCGTAAATTTCTATTTCAGTAGCCTGGATCTCCACATTCTGGCCTTTGCCTTGCGACTGCACCAACGTACCGTTCACACTGATACTCGCACCTGTTGTTATCGGCTTCAGAAATTCTTCGCCCAGCTTATCCACGTCTACAACGATCTGAACATTATTTATTGTAGAACCGTCATTCAAGGCTATGAAACTAACCTGTTTACTACCACGGCGGGTACGCACCCAACCTTTCACGTTAACGGTCGTGCCGAAAGCATCGCTTTTCAGTACGTCTACAATCTTTGTTCTTTTAATTGCTTCCATGTTTATATTTTTATTCTTAGGTAATCAAAACAAGTTAGCCGGCTTTTCCAACCGGCTAAACTCTATATTATTCAAAAGCACCCATGCGGAGCGCGTTTACCTCACGTTCGTTCAGATAACGCCACTTTCCACGTCCCAGGTTCTTTTTTGTAAGACCGGCAAAATAGACACGATCCAGTTTAACCACGTGATAGCCCAGTGATTCGAAAATACGACGGACGATACGGTTACGTCCCGAGTGAATTTCGATACCAACCTGGCTCTTGTCATCTTCGCTTGCATAACTGATAGCGTCAGCATGGATTTCTCCGTCTTCAAGCTCCAGTCCGTTAGCGATCTTTTCCATATCTTCAATAGAGACGTTCTTATCCAACCATACATGGTAGATCTTCTTCTTCTTGAAAGAAGGATGTGTCAGCTTGGAAGCCAGATCACCATCGTTAGTCAGCAACAGGACACCTGTCGTGTTACGGTCCAGACGGCCCACCGGATAAATTCGTTCCTGGCAAGCGTTCTTAACCAAATCCATGACAGTCAGACGTTCCTGAGGATCATCGGATGTTGTCACACAGTTCTTCGGCTTATTCAGAACAATATACACTTTGCTCTCGATCTGAACCTGCTGGTCTTTGAACAACACCTTGTCCTGACGGGTAATCTTCGTACCCAATTCGGTTACAACCTGATCATTTACCTGGACAACACCTGCCTGGATAAATTCATCCGCCTCGCGACGCGAACAAACGCCTGCATTAGACAAGAACTTATTCAAGCGGATCGGTTCGTTCGGATCAGCCAGCACTTCCTTATACTTCAGCTGTTTCTGGAAGTTATACTTGGCATTCGGATTGTAATCACCAGTACGGCGATTGTTGTTCGGACGTCTGTTGTTATTGTAACCGCCACGTCCGCCGCCATTTCCATAACGGTTGTTGTTATTACCGTATGAAGGTCTGCCACCACGATTATCGCGATTATCGTAAGACGAACTTACACGGGTATCACCCACACGCGGTCTTCTTTTCTTTACACCATCACCCGAAATAGCATCGCCGGACGGAGTGACCGAATAAGCCTTTCCTCTGTCTTCATAGCTCGGACGAGACGGACGATTGTACGAACGATCGTTTCCATAAGAACGGTCATTGCCATAAGAACGATCGTTGTTGCCATAAGAGCGATTGTTACCATAAGAAGGTCTGCTATTATAGCCGCCTTCACGGTTAGAGTTGCCATAGCTACGGTTTCCACCATTATCGCGATTATACGGTTTGTTGCAACCGCCATCACGGTTATCATACGTACGCGGGCGACTCGGTCTGTCTCCATAAGAGCGGTTGTCCCCATAAGAATTATAACCTCCACGGTCATCCCGGTTAGGACGGTTATATGGTCTCCGTTCATAGTTGTTTCCTTCAGGTCTGTTATAACCTTGATTGTAAGGTCTTCTTTCAGAATCCTGGTCTGTGTTTTCCCGTCTGATACTTGGTATCACCTTTCTTGGACGCGGTTGAGATTCATCTCTTTCTTCTGTGCTCATTTGATGTAAATTAAATGATAATTAACTACTTGGTAACCTCACGGCTACCCATTGTTTCTCACTAAATACCTGTATAATTATGCGGCGTTATCGCCTTTAATTCAGCTTTAACAGCATCGCTAACCTGCAACGTATCGATAAAATTACTGATTGACTCGGCTGTGATACCATCATTTGTACGGGTCAAGGCTTTCAATGCTTCATAAGGTTTCGGATATCCTTCGCGACGAAGAATGGTCTGAATACCTTCGGCCACTACAGCCCAGCAGTTATCCAAATCCCGGTACAATGCTTTTTCGTTTAATAACAACTTACCCAGTCCTTTTGTTAAACTTTTGAATGCGATTTCGATATGAGCCATCGGCACACCGACATTACGAAGGACTGTAGAGTCTGTCAGGTCACGCTGCAAACGTGAAATCGGCAACTTGGTAGCCAGGTGTGCCAGGATGGCGTTTGCCATACCCAAATTACCTTCTGCATTTTCAAAGTCGATCGGATTCACCTTGTGCGGCATGGCAGAAGAACCAACCTCGCCGGCTTTGATCTTCTGTTTAAAATACTCCATGGAAACATACTGCCAGAAATCACGGCACAAATCAATCAGAATTGTGTCGATACGTTTCATTCCGTCAAAAATAGCAGCCATGTTATCATAGTTGGAAATCTGTGTCGTCCATTCCTCACGGCTCAGTCCCAACACTTCATTCACAAACTTATTTCCAAAAGCTTTCCAGTCATAATCCGGATAAGCCACATGATGCGCATTGAAATTACCGGTTGCTCCACCGAACTTGGCGGAAACAGGAGTCGCTTTCAACAGCTTCACCTGTTGCTCCAAACGGTAAACAAACACCATCACTTCTTTTCCCAAACGAGTAGGAGAAGCCGGCTGCCCATGTGTTTTGGCCAACATGGGAACATCCGCCCAGTCCTCGGCATATTTCTTCAACATGTCGATCACTTCCTGCAGACCGGGGAAATACACTTCATTCAGCGCATCCTTGATAGACAGAGGGACAGATGTATTATTAATATCCTGGGAAGTCAATCCGAAATGGATAAATTCTTTATACTCCTGCAAAGACAACAAGTCGAATTTTTCTTTTATAAAATATTCAACAGCCTTTACATCATGATTTGTCACACTCTCGATCTCTTTAATACGGGTAGCGTCCTCAACCGAAAATTCGCGGTAGATTTTCCGCAAAGCTTCTTTATTTTCCGCAGTCGCCAATGCGTGAAGCTGCGGTAAGAATTCAGACAGAGTAATAAAATACTCGATCTCAACCTGCACTCTATATTTAATGAGCGCATACTCTGAAAAGTAAGCCGCCAGGTTCTCGGCTTTATTTCTGTATCGCCCGTCTACAGGCGAAATTGCTGTCAGTGTCGAAAATATCATATACATTATTAATATGGAGTTGCAAAGTTACCAAAAATCTTGATACTTATCGGAAGAGAAATCATTTTTTTTAGGTAACCCTATAAAAAAGGCTGCAGCCTGACATATAAAAAGTATTTTCCTGCTGAATTATGTTGTAATCAGTGACAATGATTACAGAATTTATACCGGTTTATAGCGATAATGAAACAAAGTACAATTTACAACCAGACAAAAAGTGGTCAGCTAAAATTATTAAGCTACGGTGAAAATAAATTTTCACTTGCGGGAAAATTTATTTTCACCCAAAAGCAAATGCTGAAACAAAAGTTTCAACCTATTTTTTCTCTGAAACTTTTGTTTCAGCATTTCAATTTTATCGAATTATAAATAAAAAACTACACGTACCTTTACATTCCCTCTGTTTAATGAAAGGTTTTTAACCACAAGTTTTTTGAAAGGCTGACAACCTCCCATCTATTTTTCTTTCTTTTTTTACTGAAAATATTTGGAGATAATAAAAAAAGCCGTATCTTTGCAGCGCTTTAGAGAGATAGAGCATATCAAACTTAATGAACAAATGAAAGGGCGTTTAGCTCAGCTGGTTCAGAGCATCTGCCTTACAAGCAGAGGGTCGGCGGTTCGAATCCGTCAACGCCCACCTCTTTTAATAGCAATCATGATTAGCATGGTTGCTTTTTTTATTTTCCCAACCAACACAAAAACACCTTATTCTCCCACTACTTTTTAAGAGAAGGCTAACACAACAAAAAAAGGCAGGAATAATAATCCCCGCCTTTTTTTGTTTCTACCACATACACTTCATGATTCCTTCAACAGAAATCTCACCGTTTCTTTTTCGATAATGCAGAGGATATGACATGATCGATAGAAAATTTACCAGGTCCCGTTATATACATCAGCACAAACACCACCAGATAAATAAAGGCTAGTTCCTTCGCTGCAAACGGATCATTCCCGTGTATCACAAAAAAGGCCATTCCCATCGTAAAGACCATCGGGATCATAGCCAGGCGATAAAACGCACCGAATATAAAACCCACAGAGCAAAACACCTCACCGAAAATAGCCAGTCCCAACGACAACGTACTTCCTACGCCCAACGGATCCGGGAAAGATCCCGACATAGCACTAAAATTCGTCCATTTCTGGATACCATGCGAAAGCAGCAATACTCCGAAAAGGATACGCAACGCCAACAAAAAAAGGGAAAACGCATTTCCTTCCGGCTTGGAAGGAAAAAGAAATTTATAAACCACTGACATAATCTTTGTTCTTTCTTAAATTAGTTATTCATTTATAAAACATAAATAAAAAAGAAAAGTTTACACACAAACCCATAAAAAAAGGACTTCCAACACTTGGAAATCCTTTTGTGACCAGGGTGGTATTTCCCCCCTGTTTGTAAATTAGCTTCTTACCTCAATATTTCCCTCTATTTTCCCCTACATTATTATAGTACGAATAGATTCTACTTTTTATCCATTAGGACTCGTATCAACCTCTCCTTTTCATCTATAATTTTATCTTTTTCCTTTATGATCTCTTGTAAATGTCCCAACTCTTTTTGGCATTCATTTAGAGATATATTACCAGTAATATTCCCTGTTCCAGAGACCTGATGTCCTATATTTACAGAAATTCTCTCCACTCCCCTATCAAAAAAGAAATCCATTGGGACTTTAAAAAAATCAGCAATTTTTTCAACCTTATCAACAGAAGGCAAAGAATTTCCTGCTATCATTTTTTTTAATCCGGCAATACTAATACCAAGCTGACTTGCAAGGTATACTTTAGTAACCTTCCGTTCTTCCAGTAATTGTTCTATTCTATTTGGTATAAACATAACAATAGTAGCTGAATCATTAAATAAGTATAAAATAATAACCTCTATTCGTATATTATTTTATACGAAAGAAACTATTTTATACGTTTGCAGTATAAATATAGCACTAATTATTATACTAAAATGGAAAATTCAGAAAAAACGGTTCAAATAGTATTTAAGTACTATTACGAAGGTTTGCCGGAAGAAGAAAAAACAAGCATTCGCAATGCCTTCCTTTCTGCAAGCGGAATAGCTTATACATCCTTTTACTACAAACTTAGAAAAGGTAAATTCTCTTTATTAGAACAAAGCAAGTTAGAAGAGTTGTGTAACAGAAAATTTGCATGGGAATGAAAGGCCAGGTGAGTATTCGCTACTACAATGTTGAGTTCTACAATGTACCGAACGGAGACGTCATGTATCATATTGAGAACCAGCAGTTACGCAAACTAAAAGAGAGCGATCGTGACTTAATCGATTGGCTAATGGATGCCATTTCAGAAAGATATCCGAAAGCATTTGAACGGCTTTGTGAACTGTACACAATTCGTAACCGTAATAGGCTGTTTTATGAATTTTCGATTGTAAAACGGTTTATCCGGTGTAATTTCGGTGAACTCGATGAATACTGTTTCGATATCGACCGACGCGGAAATTTCTGTTTCGAAGAAGTCAGGTGCCCTTTGCGGGGTGAATGCCAGGACGAAGGTATTATCTGTAAACCCGAGCCCAACACAAACCTGACACAACGGGAAATGGAAGTTTTCCGGTTAATCGTTGATGGCTTCAATGGGTACGAAATAGCACAAGAATTAAATCTATCCTTTCCAACGGTAAATAATCACCGGGAAAATATCAAACGAAAAATCGGTGTCCGGACTGTTGCCCAAATGGTTGCATACTGGAACAACAACAAATTTAAATGAAAGATATAGTATTGATCAGGGAAACCACCACAACTATACGGGTGATTTTCCCAAATAAAAAGAAAGACCATGTATGTAGAGAAAGACCTGCACGGCCAAATAATCATACAAAACATATCCCCCAGTGAAGCTAAAATCCTGGATGACTGTTTTTGTTCCTACCTGGCCGATAAGACCAAAGAGAAGAGAACAGAAAAAGAAAAAGTAATTGTAAAATTAAAACGTGAACTCGAAAAACTATACTGATCATGTCGTACGTGCCAGAAGATGATGCAAAGAATATCCTGGATAGAACGGAAAACAGGCTGGTTGAAGTAATTGGTGAATTTGTCACCCTACATCGGGCCGGTTCAGTTTCATCTGTTGGAACCTGTCCTTTATGTGGAGCCAATAAGTTAGAAATCAATCCCTCGAAACATGTTTTTAAATGTTTCGCTTGTAACGAGCTATCAGGAAAAAGACCTATTGACTTTTTGATGAAAGGGGAACACATGAGTTATCCTGATGCTCTGCAATACCTGGCTAGACATATAGGATATATTTTACCGGAAGAAACACTCCAAAAGCAAACAACTAAAAAAATCTCACAAAAAAGCGACTGTTTCTGCAATCGCATGTTGGCCGCATCTGGGCTAATCCCAAAAGATGTAATGGCAAGTGTGTTCCGAAAGGATAAGGAAAAGACTTGTTTAAAATGGCAAACGTTCCGCAAAGGGACTATTGACAACCGAGGAGAAATCGATCCGGCCGGTGATGATGCCATTATTGAATATTTTGACCTGGACGGTTACCCTGTATCCTATTTCGTCTTAGATAATAAAAGACAGCCTACCGATAAAAGACGAAACTATTACCGAGTTCGCTGGCAATTTCCAGAAGAACACCTGGACAAATCCGGAAAAGCCGGGAAATATAAAACGCCCTATGGTGGTGGCACGCATATATACATACCGCAAAGAATACGTGAAGCGTTCCAGGAAGGCCGGTCGATCGATATGCTTTTCATTCAAGAGGGGGAAAAGAAAGCAGAGAAAGCATGTAAACATGGTATGATGTCCGTTGCCATTTCCGGAATACAAAACTTGGGACAGCAGGGACGCTTACCCGAGGATTTAATTCGGATCATACAGGGATGCCACGTGAAAGAAGTTTGTTTTCTACTTGATGCTGATTGGAATGATATTTCCGCCAATATCCGTATTAACGACCAGGTGGAAAAACGTCCGCGCAACTTCTTTTATGCAGTCCGGAACTTTAAGGATTATTGCCGGTCACTTAAAAGCCGACAGATATACGTTGAAATATATTTCGCTCATGTCAACAAAAACGAAGCTAACGACAAAGGTATCGATGATCTCTTAGCCAATACGTTGAAAGGGAAAGAAGATAGTATTCTGGACGACCTTAATACACTACTCAGCAATAAGAATCTGACAGGTAAGTATTTGACATTATATAAAATCACTTCTGTTACAGATCATAAGCTGGAAGAGTATTGGCACTTAAACCATCCGGCTAAGTTTGCCGAAGCTCACAAAGATATACTTAAAAATCTTCCGGAATTTCGTATCGGCAAACATGCCTGGAAATTTAACGAGTTTGGCGAGTTTGTTTCCGCTCAACCTTTAGAATCTGATGAACAATATTGGGAAGAAATAGAAAAAGAAAACAGAAGCGGCGACAGATATACCGTATATTCTTTCAATTATGCCCGCTGTTTTCGTTTTCTCCAAAATCGGGGATTTGGACGTTATCGTAAAATCGACGGAACAACCGCATTGATCCACCTAGATCCGCCAATCGTTAAAATGGTTGAAGCAACAGACGTCAGAGATTTCGTTACGGATTTCACCAAATCCATCGCCAGTGAAGCCGTATTAAACATGTTGTATAAAGGCGGACCACAATACCTTGGACCGGATAAACTTTCTAATATAGATTTTCTTCAACCGAATTTTGAGACACCTACCCGATCGCGACAAATGTTTTTCTTTGAAAACAATTGCTGGGAGGTTACAAAAGATGGTATTCAGGAACTGGACTACACAAAAGTTCAGATACATATTTGGGCCAATCAAAAAAAGACATTTGATGCAAAAAAGCTACCGCCCCTTATAAACATCGTACAGGACACTGAAACGGGAAAGTTCAGCTATCAAGTAACAGAGACTGGTAAAAAATGCCACTTTCTGCAATTTCTGATAAATACCAGCAATTTCACATGGCGCAAGGAAAAACTTAAAGCTGAACAAATCGAAAGAACCGGTACCAGTGATATCTCTATCTCAAAAGATGATATATACGACAATTGCGTTCATCTTATAGCTAAAATGTGTGCGATCGGCTTCATGTTGTTAGAAGCAAAAGACCGGTCGGTCTCTCGTGCTGTCATCGCGATGGACGGCAAACAATCCGAAGTTGGAGCTTCAAACGGACGTTCTGGAAAATCAATCGTAGGTGAAATGTTCAAATACCTGATGCCTACATTTTTTATCAATGGAAAAGTTAAGGACCTACCCAGCGACAACTTTCTATGGAATGACCTGGTAGAAGGTATGCGATGCTGCTTCATTGATGATGTTAGGCAAAATTTCGATTTCGAATTTCTATTTGCGAATATTACTGGAGACTGGAAAGTAAACTATAAAGGAGGAGGTAGAGCTACATTCAATTTTCAGATATCACCTAAAATATACCTTACAACTAATCATGCGTTGTCCGGTGATACATCTTCTTTTTTAGACAGACAGTGGCTTATTGCATTCTCCGACTACTATAATAATGAGCATAAGCCTATACATGACTTTGGAACTATGTTCTTCGACGAATGGGATTTCGAACAGTGGAACTTGCATTGGAATTTGATGGCCGAATGTATTCGTACTTATTTAAGGTTCGGCGTTGTGGAATCTCCGGGAGAACGATTGGAAATTCGGAGGCTACGGCAGGATATCGGAGAAACATTTCTTTTATGGGCAGATGAATACTACTCTGATGAATCACGTATCGGAGATCGTATTCCAAGAAAGACTCTGTATGATGCATTCCTAGAATATGCACCGGAACAACGAAAATACTGTTCTGCAACCGTATTCAAAAAGAAGTTGCAAAAATATTGCAAGTTCCGTGGTTACATCTTTAATCCTTGTCGGTATGACGCTATATCCGGATTACCGATGTACATCGACTCCGATGGAAAGCCGGACTTAGACGACAAAAGCAATGGAATTGAATATTTCACAATTGGGCAACTGCCTGAAGTTTCTAAGACCATGCCGAAATCAAACTTACAACCAGGTGGACAAACTGTCATGGATATTTTAAAAAGTTAAGTCTATGGAAAATAAAGAGCTAAATATGAATATATCCAGTTTCGGATTTTACACAGTTCCAATCGTTCGTTTTTGTTTCAGTATTTCTCAATTGGGAGATGCACTAAAAAAAGTGTCGGCCGCTCTAAGAGATTTTGTAGAGTGCGCCCGAATATTCAGAAACGGACAATCATGGAAATACCGGTACACCAAAAAACATCCAGTAAAAGGAAAGCACATTATTAATATATTAAAAAAGTAATTATGCAAATCAAAAAAGGTGATTTTGTTTTAATATCCGGAATAGCAACTGGATATGGAACTTTAGAGGGGTACATTGATAAGGTTTACATAGACCTATCCGGTGAATCAATGGTCGAGGTTACATATACCCAAGAATCAAAAGATAAAGCAAATGGAGACTTAGGCATAGTTTGCCGTGCCTGTTTCTGTAAACCTTTAATACATTGAAATTCTTATGATGCCCAATTTAAAGCGATTCCGATTAGACACAATGCAAGACATTAAGGACTACAAAAGAACTGGTGGCGAAGCATTCAAACAATACTATGCTGCAATGAAAATCTTCTTAGATGGTCTTTCTTATGACAGTGTCTTTGACATTTGTAAAAATATCCCGGAAAAGAACTGGGAGAAATTTATAAAAACAGCCTGCGTTTATATGGCGGAACAGGCCTTTGACGAGGTTTTATTTACTGATGACTATCTTTTCATTAAGCGACGAAGACTATTTTAAAAAAATTCACCTTTCGATACCATACTTATATGGTATATAATACCTCAATTTAATATGATGTAAAGATAGTTATTTTTATATTAACTTCCAAATAATCAGTCCAATATTATGCCTAAAAAACAAAATAAAATCATAGTGGCCGTAAGCCCGGACGAAAGAGAACGAAAAGCCATGGTCGGTCGTATTGCAATAGACCTGGGTTTCGCCATCACGCTGGCAGACGCAACGAAGATCATTCGTATGGCACCACAGGATTATGACCTGGTAAATACATACTTTGTCTTGGCCCATACTTACAATCTGCGTGAAAGCCCCATAACAACACATCGTCTTTATGAACTGGCTGCACGCGGTATCGCTGTCGTTATAGGAATAAAGAAACTTTATCCGGAACACGAATTTATGTGTACCCCTTACTATCCTTCTGACTTCATGCGGCTTTAGCCGCGTGAAGTCTCCCCCTTTTCTTTCGCCTTCCCCCCCCCGCCCCCTTTATTCAAGAATTACGTTTGGTGCACCTGTGCATGGGATCGAAAAATCAATTACGCACAAGTGCACACTTTATTTTGTCAAAGGAAGCGGGGGAAAACACGCAAAAAGAAAGATCACTAATGAAAAACTCTCCCGGAATCCGATGGTAACTCTCGGCAAACAGACCGTCAAGAAACATATATTATTTTTTCTTTTTTATACTTTCCTTTACAATAATACCCCTACATAAAAAAGGGAAAAAAGTAGTGCGTTTGTACTTTTTATGAATTTACATTTGCAAACTGTTATTTATCAATAATTTATAAAAGCACGATTTTTGCACAAAAAAGCACAATCAGCACAATTTAAGTACAAAACCGATTTTTGTTCTGAAAAAGCAGTTTTTTATATATTTTGTGCAGAAAAAGTGCTAAAACAAATAGCTAATAATCAGCAACATACAAACACACATCTTTTTTCAGTACAAAAGCACGATAAAAATACCCTCTTTTCCGTAAGGGGTAATTACAAGTTTGATAATATTTAGTTGTGTCTTGTTCTATATTAATAGAATATTTAATATCTTTGTTTTCAATATTTTAAGTTCAAAAATTAAACTATTCCCTATAATGACTTACAATTTTACTGTTACCTTGCCTTGCAAACCTTACGTTAAATGCTTCATCGAACAAAACTATGGCAAGCCCGTTCGCTTTTACAGGGATAAAGGCCTGATGGTTATTATCCGCTTGCTTCTCAAACGCAATGACACAAAGCTAGATTTTCGCTCGATCAACAAAAGCGTATACTGCGAAGAGTTAAAGTTTCAAATTAATGAAAACGACTTCAACCACTATGGATGCACGCTTAGCAATCAAGCAATTATGGATTTAAACAAATACTTTGAAAACAAAGTGAAAACCCTGATGCGTTCCTGGTGTGCTTCTCAGCACGCTTTTGGTATTCCTGCTGTAGATTGCGTGAAAGCATTTCAAACGAAATTCGGCTTTCCTGAACACATTTGGAAAGCCGAATCGATTTATAAGGATTGTCAGCGAAATAATGTATTCGAAAAAGAAACAGATAAACTGATTTCAGAAAAAATTCACAAAATAATTTTGTCTCAAATGTCCAGAAACCGGACAATCACTCCACAAGCAAAACTCTTATATGAAGAAAACTGATTTTCCATTCGACAACGTCGGCGGCCTACGAAAAATTTTGGCTATTCCTCTTGGTTGTTTCAGAGGAATTGGTTTCGCGCCCGATACCAGCCGGGTTCTGAATCTTGTCAATACAGATGACATCATTTGTATCTCCTGCCTTCCTTCCGACGGCAGTTTCCAAGAGAACAAACAAGAATCAGACAGCGGAGATGTTTATCAAATTGAAATTACCGGCTTTATTTATGGCAAAAGTGAAAATAACGACAGGATCATTTCCGAATTGGATGCAGCCTCCTGGATTATTGCGACCGAAGACGCGGAGGGTAATTGGGCCGTTTCCGGAAGTAACCGTGTTCACCTGGTATTTGAACGAAAAAAAGATACCTCTTCTTCACGATCAGGCTTAAAAGGTACATCATTTTCCTTCTCCTGCGAGGACGAATACGAAAGTATAAATATCCGTCCTCCTATGATTTAAGGCTTTTCGTTCATAATCGAAAGTGTTGCAATGTCCTTTTGCTACGCTTTTTTCATGCCTACACTTGCCACAAAAAAGAGGTATGCCTAAAAATCGTATTGAAATTAACGGAACTATTGACCGCTGGGGTTATGGTTCCAATTACTTCCGATGGCAGTTGAAGGACTGCGAGGAAGGCCCTATAACTGTTTCGGTAAACTCGTATGGTGGTGATGTCAATGAGGCGCTGGCTATCGGAAATCAGATCGCTGAGCGTGGAAACGTCACTGTCGAATATGTTGCATTCAACGCATCTGCCGCTACCCTCCTGGGACTTTACGCCCAAAAGGCGATAATCAACTCAGACGCTTTGTTCATGATACATAAAACATCTGTATGGGTTGATACGTGGGGACAGATGAACGAAGATCAAATTGACCAGGCAATAGAGAATTTGAAGGCTCAAAAAGATTTGGCTTCTGTAACAACCCTGCAACTGGCTAAATGCTATTCGGAAAAATCAGGTAAAGCGATTGCCGATATTCTTGCTATGATGAAAGATGCTCGCTGGCTTACGCCACAGGAAGCCTTAGACGCCGGTTTTGTAGATGAAATCATCGAGTCAAAATGCAAGAAGAAACAAAAGGTTTCCAATTGTATTGCCGCACTTTTCGCCAGTAACGGCACACCTCTTCCGGAAGATCGCGTTGGAGAGGAAGAAACAGATACAAGCCCTAAAAATTTTAGTATAGAAGAGATTGCGAACCGCGTTAAATCTTTTCTTTCCAAAAACCCTAAAAATGACACGAATTTAGATGTGGACCCTAAAAACAAACCGATAATGAACAAACAATTTACTCATTTAAATCAAATTCTGAATATCGAAGGTTTCGACGTTCAGAATAACTCTGTGACTTTGACTACCGAACAGTTGGCTGCTTTCAATACTGCCATAGAGGAAGCCGAACAGACCAAAGCCCAACATTCATCTGTTCTAGATAGGTTGAACGCACTGGACGAAACCGTCAAAAATGCCAAAACCGAAGAAGAAAAACTGACGGCTGTAAAAAATCTGCTGAACAAACGTCCAGGTGTTCTCCCTTCCAACCAATCCGGAACCGACACACACGAAACTACATTGGACTATGTTCCTGATGAAATCAACAATTACTTTAAATAAAAAACTAACCAGTTATGGATTTAACAAAGCCTATTGACATCACCGCCGTGAATGGCGCAGTCGTGAAACACAAAAATGTAATGGTTCCCATTGACCGGTTACAGGCCAATGATGTTTTAAAACATTGTACCCCAATGCCGGGCATTACAAATTCCATCGTCTTGGGTAAAGTCGAAGGAGGTACTATCTCTAAAAAATATTCCGGCGTTTTCCTAGGATCTGACAATCTGGGGAAGATCGTACCGCGTACCCTGACTGTTTATCCGATCGTAGCCGAAATGTCTGATGAACCAGAACGTTACCGTCGATCATGGATCACAGAAGTTAAAGGCGGTTTGGACCCGAACAAACATCCGTTTGAAGTTTGGCTCATTCAGCACGGTATTAACATTGCCTCTGAAGACCTGCACAATGGACTGTTCATCGCAAAGTATGACAGTGATCCGAAAAAGAAAGAACTGGAAAACTCTTTTGATGCTTGGGGGACTATTCTGGAAAATGAAAAAACAGCTGGTAACATTTCTATTGAAAAAGGGAACATGTTTGCCACCGGTGCAATGGATGCCACCAATATCGGTCAAAAGCTATTAGATATGTGGCGTGCGATGCCTAAGACATTCCGCAAAAAGAAAGCGGTTCTTTGGGTGTCTGAAGACTTAGGAGACGATTACGACGATTGGTTGGAAAGCGAAACAATCCAGTTGCCCGGTACCGATGAGTCTGAAATCCAGTATCTCAAAAAAACAAACAAACGTGTACAGATTATCCGGACCAATGCTTTCCCGGAAGGTTCACAGTTCGTACTGCTTACCACAAAAGAAAACATGGTATACGGTCATGACAAAGAAAGTGATCTTACCGGAATGAAAGCCTTTGCCAGTGGAAACCCCTATCTGTTCACAGCTACCATGAAATATGTGTTCGGCTGCCAGTTTGTTTCTATTCATCCTTCAGAACTGTGCATAAATGACCAGCCTTTAAAACCTGCTGCTTCTGAAGCTGGGGTTGGAAGCGAAGATGAGACTGAAAGTGGAGAAGAGCCAGGGAATTAAGGTTGTATCTAATTTTCAAAAAAATTAAATTATGAGTAAAACTTGCATTCAATTACAAGACATTGATTCCGACCTGGGTTGTACTGACAACACAGGTGGAATCGTAAAGGTTGCCGCCTTTTACCACGATGATGTCCAAACCTGGCCGACTGATCCGACAAATCCGACAGACCTGGCAGCGGCCGGAACATTGGAAGGTGATCTGGTCCTGAAAGGCGGAAAAAAAGCATCCCTTATTATCCTACCACAGAACAAAGGTAGTTTTGCCATTACAGAACAAGGAGAAATGGGCGGTATGTCTCATCAATACGAATTGAACTTGTTTCAGAATGGTATCACCCGCGAAATGTTAGGACTTATGGGGGCCACCAAAAATGCAAAGATGGGATTTGTCGTTGTGGACTCTAACGGACAAATGTATCTGATGGGAGATAAAGACACCGGGGCCATGAGGGACAAAGGTGACGGGGCAACAACCGGAACAGCAAGAACCGACCTTCGCAGTGGCAGCATAAAATTTATCTACCCGGTAAATAATCCACGTGTTTATGACGGCGATTTCGACTCTCTTCTGAAAGCTGCACCCACTGAGTAAAACCACCCTTATTTAACCAAACCTTCAAAGGCGATACAATACCCGTTGTGTCGCCTTTTTGTATGTCCTTTACATGCAGCAAAAAACGCAGTACGTTTGTTTTCGACTGATTTATAAACTAACACATTATTGTATGAATCCAAATTATTTATCATGCCGCAGCAAGGCTATTGAATGGATCGATAACAAAAAACGTCCATTTAAACAGGGTCTAGCAATTTTACAGGAATCCGGATATAAGCCGGTTGCCGTTGCAAATGTAGCCAAAAGAGGTGAAGGTAATGCGTTTGCTTGTGCAAAGTTGGCAGCGTTGATGTATGAACTTATCCGGCTCTGGAGTAAACCAGAAATGGCAAAAAAAGACGAACAACCGGAGCCGAAAGAGAAACCGGAGCCGGAACCAAAAACAGAAGAAGAAGTAAAAGCCCTTTGCGATAAGCAGGGATATCCGGAGACTATCCGCCGGGTAATCCACGAATTTTATGCCTTGATGGAAAAACGGCGTCAGCTTCATGGCAGGGCAGCTACGATTGAAGGGAATGAGCCGGCACAGATCGCCGAAAGAAAAGAATTGTTCGACACGGTAGAAAGCATATCGCATAAAATGGATTTCCTTTGGGCTGTAAAAACCAAATTCGAGCAGGACAAAGAAATTCCGGAGGAAGATATTTTCGAAACAAAAAAAGCAGACAACCCGACTGATGCCGGTGATGAAGACGACGATATCATACCGGATGATGCCACGGTAGACGATCTGAAAAAGTTGAAAAAAAATACGGTTACCAAACTTATCCGTGCCCGTAACATGCTGAACTATCAGCAAGTAACGAAAGCTGGTGGACCTAACCCCATGCCCGAAGGCCCCAAACGGGCTAAATACGAAAAGAAGGTCGAAATATTAACTGCCTTCATTAAAAAAATCAGTTACAAAATAGTTGAATTATCCTAATGTTATATTCTGCTATTCCTATTGATTTAAAACAGGTTAGCCAAACGGCAGAAGATAGCGGACAAAGGCCGTCTCCTGCCGTTTCCACCCTACCTGCTGATGCAAAGGATGTTTTTGTAGCCGGTGTCCTAGATAAGAGTATCGGACAGCTAAAACAAGGAGAAACAAAACATTTTTACAGTTTCGGCAATTTCAATAGCATGCGCCTTATTTTCCACATTCTGAAAACAACCGGTCCGGCCAGTATCCTTATATCCTCTTATGGAATATCACCCAAAACCATCGAAGGTATTATCCGGAGAAAGGAGCAAGGTTTGATACAGGACTTTCGCCTGATTATTGATAATCGCGTCCGGACGATATCGCCAAAGCCGTTTGATATGATCGTTCGAAATTTCGATTATCGCTGCATCTCCATTCATGCAAAAGTGGCCTGTATCTATAACGATGCCTGGAAAGTAACCCTTATCAGCAGCCAAAATGCAACCGACAACCCCAAAATAGAAAGGGGTATTATCTACACAGACCCACAAATATTTGAATTTGACTTTAAAACTCTTAATGATGTATTTCAACGAGGAACAACTTAAAAACATTGAGGAAATGGCCTACCAGCTTTTTTCTCCATTTGAAATAGCCTTGGCACTTGAAACTGAGGAAGCCGACGAATTTATCGAAGATATCGGCAGTCCAGGAACCGATGTCCACAAGGCATTTTACAAAGGTTATCTCCGCCAATTGGGAGAATTACGTACAGACACGATAAAAGCTGCCAGAAACGGCAGCAATCCGGCTCAAATGGAATTATTGAAGTGCATAACCAACATACAAAGAGAACTACAACATGGCTAATATGAAGAAACTGGAAGATCAGAAATATGAAGAAATAATGGCGCACATTCTCAATCCTGAAAAATCGCCATTATCACCGGCTCTTCAAATACAACTTGACAGGGTTTTACAAGCATCCCGGTTACTGGACCGACACCCGGACCGATCACAAATCGTCGCCAAATTACAGGCAAAATACAGGATCGGGAGAAATACTGCATATCAAGACATCAGGATGGCAACAGAGTTGTTTAAAATGAACAACGAATTTGACTATGATTTCTGGCAAACTTGGCAAATAAAAGACTTGTTGGAACTCATTCGGGAGTGTAAATTACAGGGGAAGCACAAAGAATGGGTAAACGCCCATAAAGTCTTGAAAGCGGTTATCGGTGAAAAGCCAACCCAGGACGAAGACCCGCACCGTGCAGAAAAAACAAACGTCTATATCCAACTCAATAATTATAATGTGCCGATCGATGTCATCTCAAAACTGAACAAAACAGAATTACAACAACTGACAGAGGCAGCATATCAGGAGATAGACGAAAACGAAGCAATTGATATAATGAACTCATAACCCTTTGACCTATGAATGAATGGGATGAAGAAATATCCGTTAATCCTTTCCAATTCAATGCAATACTTTTACCAGCTAAAGTAAAGGTACACGTTGCCGGTCGTGCATCCGGAAAGAGTTTTCAAAACGGCTATGAGCTATACGACAATATTAAAATAATGCCGCGCGGTATTACAACGATCACACAGCGTACATACGGCCAGGCACTTACCAAGACATTACCTTCTACGTTCAAATTGCTGGAAAAATTCGGACTGAAGCGATACAACCCCAAAACCAAAACCGGAGATTATGTTGTTTGTCAAAAGCCGCCTGCCGGTTTCCTGACACCACACGAAAAAATTCTTTCGTATGATAATGCTATCAGCTTCATTAATGGACATGCGGCCGTTCTTCTTTCTCAGGATACCAATTCGCGTGGACCGAACGCAGACTTCAATATCACAGACGAAGCCTTGACGCTTGACAAAGAAAAATTCGATGCCGAAGTTGCTCCAACCAACAGAGGTAATGAAGATATTTTCGGTAGATTGTCTAAAAAACCCCTTCTGAAACATCACGGATTATTATTTACTTCTTCCATGCCTTACACAAGCGAACAACGTTGGCTCACGGAGTTTGCAAAATACTACGAAGAAGAAGCCGGAATCCGGCTATTCGACACCTGGAACCGAATAGTTAAACTACAAATACAATTGATAGAAGCTACCGAGCAGAAAGACAGTCGGTTGTTTCGTGACATTTGGCAGGAAACCGTAACAATCCGAAAGAAGATCGCACCTTTCGTTTCAAAGGATAACATTCTATTTACCGTCGGAAATGCGTTCGACAATATCAAGAACTTGGGAATGTCCTACATTATGAGCCAATACAGGACTATGGACTTGATGACATTCATGGTCGAGATCATGAACCTATATCTGGACAAAGTTGATGATTGCTACTATTCTATTGATGACCGACATATATATTATAATGCATCCAATGATGACTATATTCGCGGAGTTGCCGACAATGACAATTTCGATTGGAAGAAGCTCTCCAATCTGGACAGTCGGGCCGATCTGGACTGTGATCCGCGACAGCCGCTTGAACTCTCAGTCGACTGGGGAAGTAAGATCGCTGTATTCTCGGTTGGCCAGGAGCGTAATTTCGACTTTGTAACAAAGCTACTGAGGAAAACAGATAACATGATCAATGAATTCTTTGTCAAACCCCAGGAAGAGAGCGACGTTATGATCAACGCGATCGTTGACAAATTCTGCGATTATTACCAATACCATGCCTGTAAACGACTCATATTCTATCGTGACAAATATGGTGATGCCAAACGCCCGGATAATAAAAAGACATACAACGAACAAGCCATCGACCGATTCATTTCCCGAGGTTGGACTGTGGAACAAAGAACACACAAAGGTATGGAACCACCCCAACACGACAAATATCTACTGTGGGCTTATACTCTCAAAGAAACAGATACCAGATATACCCCAATCCGCTTTAACGGGAACAAATGCAAATACACCCTTATTTCAATGAATAATACCCGCGTGATTGAAGGCAGCGACGGGAAATTCAAAAAAGATAAAACCAGCGAACGCCGTAAATCCGTACTGCCTGAAGAAGCGACACACTTCGGGGATGCTGTTGACAAACGTATCTGGATTAAATACAATCATCTGCTGCGCCGTTCTTACGGCTTTGTTGACCCACTGCTATAGCTACTGCTGCTGCGCTTCTGACTGCGTTCGTGCCCAAAGCACGAAAAAACGCGGTCGAACGTTGGTTTTAGGACTGCCCCGGGGGACGGCTCCGGAGCATATTTCCGCGAAAGGGTGCGCATCCGGCTGCTCTCCGCGATAGGGCACGGCTCGGGGTTCGCTCTCCATAACCGGCTACCGCCGGTTATTTTCGATCGATAAGACACTACTAATCAATCCCGTTTGTTTTTTTTAACAGTACGGAATTGAAATACAAAAAACGACCTTCCCTAAGGCCGCCAGCGGTACGATCTTTCATTTTTCCTGTTTACAGACAGAAAAAAACTTTTTTACCCTGACAGGTTTTGTGTTTCTCTGTCAACAAATGAAATGTACATGGGTCTTGCCACAAGCCAAAAACGATATAAACAGCTATTGCACAGCGTTTTAAAAAGTAGTATATTTGTATTGTAATCAAAAGGGAATAAGGTTGTTACAGCAATCGCCCTTTATTTAATAAATCATTTAAAAGTATCAGTATGAAATCAACAGCTAACAGCGCAGCAAGCGCACAGGCCGCAGCCGTTCCGACTGCATCAACAGTACTAACAGTGTCTAAAGCAGAAGAAAACAAGCCTAAAACAGAAACGGCAACACAAACAACCTTGCTTCTGCCAGCCGAAAAACCAACCCCAACAGGGACAAAAGAAATCCCAACATCTTCCCTTTTGGAAAAAGCAGAAAAGCTACATCTTCTCAAAAAAAAGTATGACGAATTGAACAACAAACGTAAAAGTTTAGACCTGTTCGAGTTATCACACGATAAAGATAATGCTCAAATGCAACTTGCAGACGCTAACGGGTTAAGTTTCGAAAGTTCCAACCCCCGTTGTATTAAGAAAGTTATTGAAATCTGGAAAGAAGAATATTCAACAGCTATCGAAGAAACAGAAAAACAAATGAGGCTGTTAATCGGTGCATAATCTAAAAAATACCCCCATGTAGTTACAGCTACATAGGGGTAGAAAAAATAATTTTTTTATCATTTAAAAGTCCGACAAATATATGAAATCAGAATCTAATAAGCAAATTGATTTACGCAGAGCCGCGCTTATCGAGTTATCAGTAAAAGCACGTGCATACAGAGAAGAACAACTGCATAAGGCTGAAACAGAGCAACAACTTTTATATTGGTCCTCTATTCGCATTAATGATATTATTGCAGGATGGTACAGAGAAACAAGCGGAGCAACCGAGTTTAGAACGTTTGCGCAATGGAAAGCAGACGGTTACAATATAAAAAAGGGGTCAAAGGCCTTTACCCTTTGGTCCAAAAAGAAAAGTGTTACAAAGCCAGGCGAAGCAACCCCCAATAATACAGAGCCAACAGAAACGGTATACGATTTTTTTCCTATAGCTTACCTGTTTTCCAATTTACAAGTCGAAAAAGCAGAGAAAGGGGGGAACAATGCTAACTAAATTATTAAAAGTATGCGGTTTACCCACACAGAAAAAATATACTGCCGGTATTAACCTAAAAGGTGAATATCTAAAAGATTACGGGTTCAATATAGGCGATTATGTTCATGTAGAAGTAACAGAAAACAAGATTGTTATAACTAAGGATACAAAAACAAATATAGTTTCTTTGTTCAGCAGAAAAAATAAAGTTCTTGATAACCTTATCGAAACATTCGATTTAACCATTCCGAAACATGGGTAAATTTGCAGATTATATCGATAACCTCTCCGCCCGATATGGGCGGAGTCAGGTTTTTAATGACTTCTTGACTATTGCCGTTTGTTGTCTGTCCATGGGGAAACAAGAAGAGCTATATTTTAAGACAATAAAGTCGTACAGTCGTGATGATCTTGAAATCCTAAAAGAAGCATTTGCCGCGCTGGTGTTCGAAATGGATAACAGCGGAGCGGGACTAAAAGACATTTTAGGAGAATATTTTGAAAAATATTTCTATAACGAAAAATTAGGCCAGTTTTTTACTCCCCCATCCCTATGCAAACTTATAGCAGAACTCAACCCAATAGAAGGGAAAAATGTATATGACCCCTGTTGTGGTAGTGGAAGACTTTTTCTCGCTGCTGCCGAAAAGAACAGAGATATAATATTTTACGGCGGTGACGTGTCAGAAACATGTTGCAAAATGACTCTCATTAATATGTGTCTCAATGGCTTAAAATGCCGTATATCCTGGATGAATAGTTTATCTATGGAAGTTTATAAAGAATGGGCTGTTACTTTTATGATTTATCCGCGCGTCCCGTTTATTGTTGAACTCAAAGAAGAAATACAAACCGAAGATATTAAAGAAGTTGAAGATATAAAACAAGTCGAACCCGTACCAATCAGCGAACAGAAAGATACAAAACAATTCAAATTCAGACGTTTTATTGCCTAAATAAAGACTTTATATGTCGGATTGGCCTACTTGCCCGCAATGGGTAGGGACGGCCTGTTTTTGGGCGCGCGCCGCTTCGCGGCGTTGGGGAGTTCCGCTTTGGCTTCACTGATGGGGCGAGCGGGGCAAAAAAGCCCCTTCGATTTCTGTCCTTTTCTACCACAAAACCAGCAGCTATCTTGCGGGAAATTTTAAGATATGGCTTTGTCTGTTACAACACCAACATACGCATTTACAAACCAGTTCCCGAATATTACCGTTCGGGGAACCGCCAAAGAAAAGCTATTGATATCGATCAATATGGGTGGTTTTACTATCCTGGAAAACGAAATCTACCACTTCGATACAGATGGCCTGGCAACGCTCAGAGGCATAGGAGACCTGCTTGAAAAATACTTTTATGATTCCACATACGATATTAGACGGTTCGCAATGAATGCTGTTTTTTCATTTACATCTGCGAGTGAAACTGTTTCCAAAACCGTAGCTGTTTACTTTTGCCGTTCGTACGTTGGCGGTGACCGGCTCACTCCAGAAATGTTTCGTTCCATGCCCCTGACCAGGGCACAGATAAAACATACGCTGCCAGACGCTAAAGAGTACCTGTCTTTTGTTTCTTCTACCGGTTTATCGGTCCTCTGCGATATCACCTACAAAACTGGTGGCAGAATGGCAAACAAAATTATAGACTTATATACATTTTCCACCTCGGACGCTTATAGTACCGTTGATGTTTCAACGGCTGTTATTACCTCGAATTTGCTTTCAACCGATACGCCTGTATATTGGGATGTATATATCAGTGGCCACCAGGATAGGGCTGTCCGGTACTGGCTGGATAAACCGATGTCTTTTCCTCCGACAGTTTTTATATACCAAAACGATTTCGGAGGTATAGAATCATTTGTTTGCAGAGGTATCAGGAAAGATGAAATACAAGCCGAAAGGGAAACCGGAATTTTAGCCGGACGTGCTTTTATATCTAAACAAACAACGCTCAGAAGTTTCACGGCCAATACCGGTACGTTAGACGCTGATCAGAAAGAAGCTCTTATCTCCCTTCTTTCCTCCTATTCACTGATGGTATTGCAGGATGGTATTGCGATTCCTGTTATTGTCAGTGGAGAGAACGTTTCACTGCATAACTTCCGCTCAAAATTGCCGACTGCCGAGTTTTCTTATACCTATTCAGCAAGAAACCTGACTATTTACAAATACAACCGAGACAAAGGTATATTCGACTACACATTTGACGAATCATTTAACTAATATGGAAACAATAAAAAGGAATCTGATGTTGAAACTGCTTTCCATCCGTGAGTTACCGAATGGAAAGCCACATATTTTTTCTGTCAAATTTTGCGACAAGAACGGGAAAATACGCTTTTTCCCACATGCGATATCATGCGGTGCCGGCAAAATGGACAATTACCGGAACCGCATGAGAGGCGTACAACCTTGCTGCGCTTCCGGTAATCCAGAAGGGCACCCCTATCCAGTCGGCATTGACCGCTTCATCGAATTTAACAACATGAAAGTCGTATTGTAATGGAAATAGAATTTAATAAAAAAGGCGATCCGCTCGTTTTTGACATGGCCGGTCCCACCGGTCGAGCACTGGGAAGCACGACTGGCATTCCAACTGTGAAAAGAAAGGAAGTTATAACGACAGAGAAAGCGGATATCGACAAAATGAACGTTGGAAATTTCCGGCTGATCTCCTGGGGAGAAAACAATGATTTTCCGCAAAAAGCAGACGAAATAATCACCCGAACAGGAGTATTGAACACAGGCCTTAAATTCCTGCGCAATCTTACAATCGGACAGGGTATTTTCCCGTGTACCGTGGAAGGAATCGACGACTACGGGAACGAAGTTCTTAAACCTATCGACAATACTAGTATTCAAACATTTCTTTCCGGTCGGCTGGTGCGTCGATATATGGAAAAAATCCTGCGTGATTATCTGAAATTCGGTATCGGTTTCGTGCAAATGATGCCTTCCGTGACCGGGAACGCTTTTGCCGGTATTAATCCACTCAACTCTTTATATTGCAGGGTTACAGAAATGAAAGGAACGGAACAGTATTGCATTGTTTCGGGTAAATTTCCTGACACGCCTTCCGAATTCGATAAATTTCGTTTGTTATCCGAATATGATCCGGAATGGGACCTTTCCCTGTTATCAAATGAAGGGAAGATTAAAGGCCAGAGCTTTGTTTATGCCGTCCGGGATAGCTGGAGCAACAACGACCACTACAGTTGCCCGGTATGGTGGGCAGCGCAAATTGCCGGGTGGATTGACATCGCACACTCTGTTCCCAAATTTCTTTTAAAGGCCTATGAAAACCAGGTAACGCTAAAATGGCATATACAGATACCCTATGCCTTTTGGGAAAAGAAATTTCCTTACTCAGAGTATCCCGAAGGAAGTGACAAACGTAAAGAGGCCATAACACAGTATATGCAAAGCGTTGAAAACAATCTGTGTGGCAAGGAAAATGCGGAAAAGCCTCTTATCACGATGTATGGCATTAATGAAAGCAATGGACGCATTGAAGAGGAATGGAAAATAACACCTTTGGATAACAAAAGCAAGGACGCTGAAAAGCTGGTTACTTCTGCCGCGGCCAACTCTGAAATCCTGTTTTCCCTGATGATTAACCCTAATGTGCTCGGTGCCGGTATGCCCGGAGGAGCATACGCCGGGAACCAAGGCGGAAGCAATATCCGGGAAGCCTTTCTCGTGAACATCGCCAATGCCTGGATTGACAGGCAGAATATTCTCGATCCACTCGAATGTTACTTGCGCTTCAATGGTGTGAAAAACGTTTCCCTGCGCTACCGGAACACGATATTAACTACGCTGGACACTGGAGCCGGCACAAAAAAAGTATTAAGCTGATGGTTTTTAGTTTAGAAAAATGGAATAACGGACGAGAGTTCCAACACGTTATAAAAAGCTCGGCCGCTGTTGACTTTAACTCCTTTGAGCCAGTCTTACGCGAGGCCTTCGACCTTTTTATCCGTCCGGTTTTAGGGGAAGATATGACCCAAAGGCTTATAAAAGAGTACAAGGAAGATACACCGGATAAATGCAATCCGATCATCTATCTGGCACAACGTGCAAACGCCAATCTGGCCATTTGGTACAACTTTTATGAATTAACTGTCATCCTTTCCGGAAGCGGTATTCAGAAGGCTGAAACCGGCGACTACAAAGGTTTGTACAAATATCAGGAACGCCAGTTAAGGGAGAATTATAAAACGAAAGGTTTTAACGCCCTGGATGATCTGTTGTTATATCTCGAACAGTCCTCTTATCCGGAATATAGAAAATCTCCTGCTTGGCTTTCCCGTAGTACGGCCATCGTACCGGGAGCCGATACCGTTCAGAAATATTTACCGATCGAACGTAGCCGGTTAATATTTCTCAGATTGGAACCACACATTTCTTTCATTGAAAAAGCCCGTTTGCCCGGATTGATTGGCGAAAACATGCTTGCTGCCCTCAAAGAAAAAATAGAAAAACAGGAAATTGAAGGGACTGCCTTTCAAAGTCTATTGAACTGCATCCGGCCCGTAGTTATCTTATATGCTGCCGCCCGCCTAGTACGTGGGGCCGGGACATTGACCGATAAAGGGCTGTACTTTTCTTCCGTTCTGGCCGGTATGTCTGGGAATGATGAAACAAGCATATTGGCAACCAAAGAAGAAGCAGAAAGAACAGCAAAGCAATTTGAGACTGATGCCAAAGAATACCTGTCTTTGGCCGACCGGTTCATTCAGGAACATTTCCCCGAATACTTCAAAGGTAAAGCCAGTGATGCTTTCAATGTAGACAATGATAACCGTAAAATTTTCTGGGGAGTATGAAAGATGTAAAGTTTGTGATCCGTTTTGGGGGGATTCCGGTAAAATTCATACGAAAGATACCTGTAACAATGGCTGATCTGACAGAAAAACAATACCTGTCGTTGGTAAAGTATATGAACGGACAAATCCGGGAATACCGACTGATCACGGTCATGTATAATCTTCCCTTCTTCCTGTTATTTACAATATCACGAAAAAAGTTCTGGACATACAAGCTGATTGAAAGCATGGAGGCATTCAGTGATTTTTCAAAACCAGCCGACCGTTTTTTCATTACCCGATTACCGGGTACGGAACTATCATGTGACAGCCGGAAGTTCAAAGGCATTTCTTTTATGCAATTCATGTTTGCCGATACAATGTACACGCAGTACCTTAAAACAAATAATGAACAGTATTTGTACAGTTTCATTGCCGCCTTCTATTTACAGCCTGGCGAGAATTTTGCCACCCTCGATTTGGAGCTGAGAACGGTTTATTTGGAAAAAAAGGGAATAAACAACGTCATTTATGAAGCCGTTTTTCTAAACTACATGATGCTAAAGAAATGGCTTTCGGTTGCCTACCCTTATATGTTCGCTTCGAACGAAGATAACGGGAGCAGCTCTCCGAAACGTCAACAAAAATGGTTGGATATTTTTGATGCTTTCGTTGGTGAACAGATACCCGACACGGAGTACTATAAGAATATGCCTTGCATGGATGCGTTTCGTATTATTAACCGTAGAATGAAAGATTACCTTAATGGACCTAAATAATCGATTTTCAGACTTTATCAAATATCTCGAAAACCTAGCTAAGAAGCACAAAGAGATTAAGCACACGAAAGACAATGTTTCCCATTTTATTCGCCTGGACACGGATGAACTGGACAATAGTATCAAACAAACGGTCGGGTTTCCGGTCATCTGCTTGGACCGCTATTCTGCGAACCTTTCCGGAGAAGCGGGCAATACCTCCAAAAAACGAGGAATAACTCTGATGATATTGGATTACGTCCCGGACACGAAGAATTACAATCGAATTCATGACGTTTGGGATAACTGCGAAGCCATTGCCGATGACTTCATTTCACAAATCTATGTTGACATTACTTCAGGAAAGGCCCCTGGTATGTTCGATATGGACCTTTCTTCTGTCGAATACGAATTGGCAGGGAACAGGTCGCTTGCTCTGTATGGCGCAATCATCACGTTTCCCGTCACTTCAAAATTTTGCACAAAACCCCGGCCTGGCAGCTTCGAATAATGTCCTTTTTCAAACTTAACCTAAAACCTACTTTCGCAACATGTCAAGTGAAGATTTAAAACTAAGAGCAATACAGATCAGGGACGAAGTGTTGGAAGGCCGGAACACAGCCACCCGTGTCGGCCAGCTTCTTTTGGATATGATCGAAAATACCAGAATGGATACCGATATACTGGACGGTCGTTTCATCCGGAAGGACAAAGATGACTTTGCGGATGGGAACCTGACCTTTAATCGGAAACTTAATGTTTTGGGCTTGGCTACATTCCACATGTCTTCGGTTCTTGGTGCTATCTATTCCAACGAATTCGGAGACAAATACGGAACGGACGGTTTTTATCTTTCCGCAACCGGCCCGGCATGGTTTAATGAAATGCGTGTCAAAGGGAACAGCGAGTTTGCCGGTGCACTTGCTTCTCCGGATTTCGTTTCCGGTTTCCCAAACGGTATCGGCTATATGCTCGCACCCTACAAAAGAATAAATGCGGCAGAAGTCGAAGAATTAAAATATAAGCTGGAAATAGACGATATAACCGTCAGAGGAAAGTTCCGGGTATTTGAAATGATTTACAGTCAGCTCAGAGGAGAAAACGACAACGTAATCTTCGCGGGCATGATGAAAGTTGATCATATCGATACTGCAACAGGAACGATATACCTGGACACAGAAGAAGGGTTGTTATACAATCCTTTCCGGACTGGTGACATCCTGATGGTACAGCGTATCACAGGCCTACCGACTGCGGAGAATAATTACAACGTCGTCAAGCAGTATGAACTAAAAGTCATAGAGGCCGGTATCGGCAATCTGGCCGACAAAGAAAAAAGAGTTGATTTTATCCGTTTTGAAAACTTTGTCGGTGAACTGGCGGACGTGACCACCGGTGACGTTTTAACGCGTATTGATAGCGTAACCGACAGCACACGTAAAGGTATCATCAAAGTAACGACCATTGACGAGTTTGGAGCACCCTACATAGATGTCGTCTATGGCATGAAGACGGACCCGTCAAATGCCACAAAAATGCGAATGGGACGACTGGACGGCCTTGTTACTCCATATTGGGGACGATTGGACGGATATGGCCTGATGTGCGTAAACGCTTACCTCAAAGGCAAATTTTTACTCCAAAACGGTCAAGACGTATTAACTAAGTTCGAAATCGTAGAAGGACTTATCCATTCTGAAATATCAGCCTTCCGGGTTGAAGTGAATGCTAAATACAATTTCCTTAGCAATGCGTCATTCGCTGAAAATACAGATAAATGGGAAGCTGCCAACAACATCAAGTTTTTCACTGTTGCCGGACGTTTTTTGTATTTCAATGATAATTTCTATAGCGAGAAGAAAAATGTTGCAGCAGTTGTGATTGAAGGTACCCGCAGGGCTTTACGATTAAAAAAGGCCACAATCAAACAATTAAATGCAAACCTGGCAAACAGACCGACCGCAGAATTACCGTTACAGGATGGAACGACAACCTGGCCTGAGTTTTACGTCTCTTTCAAATATAAATGTGTCAAATCAGGAACCCTGAAAGTCGGATTTGAAGGAAAACCCTTGTTCCTTACCGAAGAGATCGCCGAAAATGACGTATTCGAAACAAAAGAATTTTCAGCCGTATGGGATGGAACCGGAGATTTCACAATCTCATTTACCGGAGACATATACATTTATTCCATGGCCTTGACAGATAATCCGCTGGAAAATTATCGGATTGAAACAGAAACCAAGTTTTACCAAACCAGCGAACAGATCGGCATGTGGGCCAAAAAGACGGATAAGATAGAAGGTACGGTCACACAGTTAGGGATCGATATAAATGCAACGACCGAACAACTGAATATTTACGCTAACAAAACAAATGAAATCGAAAGCACTGTCACCAGTTTAGGATTAAGACTTAATGCTGCCGAAAGTAAACTAAGCCTGTATGCGAATAAAACCGATACCCTAAGTGGAACCGTCACACAATTAGGTATTGATCTCGATGCAACAAACAGAAGCCTAAGTCTGTATGTCAAAGATAAAGACTTGACCGGCTATGAACTCATAAGCCGTATAGAAATGGCCCCGTCCTGGGTTACGATCTCTGCTGAACGAATCAACTTACAAGGAGCTGTTACATTCAGTTCATTAGCTTCATCCTTGCAAAATACGATCAACGGAAAAGCAAACACATCGTCATTGAAAGCCCTGGCCTATTACGATAAGGTAAAACAGGCAATGACTGACGAAACCATTATAGTTGGAGGATACATCAATACGTCATTGATAAAAGCCCAGGAAATTTTAGCGCAACAAGCAACGATCGGAGGTTTCAGCATTGAAGGAGGCCGACTTATTTGGACACAATCCGATTATTTCGGTGGAACGTCCCGCAGTCTGAAGCTGGGTGCCGGAAATTCAAAAGAAGGTGTCGTGAATGTTACATTCAATGCGGCTACAGACGGAAGGTTCGGTGTGAAATCGGTAGGTTCCAATGCTGGTGGAGCTGCGATATACGGTTCTTCTAAAACTTATCCGGTTTATCCGGGAAGCGCAAACACGTATGCCGGTTACTTCGACGGTATGGTCGATGTGAACGGAGACCTTTGTAGTAATATCTGTGCCAGTCAAAAATTCCGTTTCATATCAAGTCGAAATACTAATGGCACTTATTACTACATGGATGGCATTTCTTTCGATCCGGGAGACTACGATCTGGACGATATCCGTCTAAGAGTCCGGGGCGGTATAATCGTCGGAGTAACAAAGGATAACGGTTCATTATTACAAGGAGTATAATATAAATCAACTAACAATGAAAAAAGAACAACCCAAAAACAAAATCTATGATTTTAGAAAAGTAGAAGTGATAGAGGTGGACAAAACCATTACGGTAGCCGATATTTCAAAGATCGTTGGTAATGTCCTATATTGTTCCACCCCTGATATCGCAGCAATGGATAAGGCACGCGAAATTTACCACAAAGGGAAAGCCGAGCTTTCTCCGAAAGAAGCGGCCTACTACCTTGAAATCATTATGAATAGTCCGGCTATCGTTGGACCTTTTAAAGTAGCTCTGCAAAACCTATTGAAGTAACCCTTAATACTTAATTAATTATGGCTATCGAATACATTTCAGACATTAGAGAACGTAAAGTTGTGAAGCCTGCTGGCGATAACGTTTCAGTAGCTTATGAAGTAAAAAACCAGACAGGTAAGCCGGTCAATCTCATTAACGGTACAGTTAGTAAAGATGCTGTCCGTATCGGAGTTTTAAATGTCGATGTTACGTCCAACACGGCATATATCAGCCTGGAAAATTTCGCAGCATTGGAACACACGGCACGAAAAGAGGCTTTGTCCGCCATTTCCGACCATCTTGAAGCAATTCTGACCGAACCCGTAGAAGAACAGCAGGCTTGACATGATAGAGATACTAACACCGGAACAAATCTTAGTCTTAGCACAGCAGATCAAAGAACTACTGGCTAAAGAATCGCAAGGCGTTGGAGAAGTTCCGGTCGTTGCTTCTCTGGATTATATTTTTTCCTTACCCACCATTGAAAGGAAGGGGGATGACGAAAGAGTCGTAGAAGCCCCCTTAACGCTTCTTAGGGTATCGCTTAGAAAAGCAGCGACCGCAATTGAATGGCGTCAAGGTGACGACGGAGAGTGGCAAACACTTATTCCGATACCGGACATTACCGGTCCACAGGGTGAAACACCTGTTTTTCGAACCGGTGTCAATGGTATCGAATGGAAATTCCAGTCAGAACCTGATACCGCTTGGAAAGAACTTGTTTCAATCGATAGGCTAAAGCTCACATTCGATATGCTTTCGGACTCCCAAAAGGAAGCAATCCGAGGATATTCTGCATATCAGTTGTGGGAACAGGAAGAAGGAAACAACGGAAAAAGCTATCAGGATTTCAAAAATTGGATGAAAAAAGAGGCTTTGGAAGCTGCCGACACAGCCACCAAGGCTGCTCAGGATACAATTCTCGTAAAAGGGAATACAGAAATTGTATGCAAAGAAACCGCTGAAGTCCAAAAAGTCACTGACAAAACTCGTATCTGTACAGAAGCAGTGAAAACTGACACATGGAATGCGAAAGAAGAAACTGAACGTATCCAGACGGCCACAGACAGGACCCGTATTAAAACAGATACGGTTAAATACGACACATTAAAAGTAAAGGATGAGACGAAGCATATCCAAGCTGTTACCAGTGAAACCCGTATTAAAACAGAAACAGTCAAAAACGATACTCTAAAGGTAAAGGAAGATACTGAACATATTCAGACGATCACCGATGAAACACGTATCAAAACAGAAACGGTTAAATACGATAACCAAAAGGTTCAGGAAGAAACAAAAGCCATCCAAAGAGCCATCAACAAAGCTCGCATCGATACGGAAACTGTGAAAATCGACACCCTCCGGGTGAAAGAAGAAACAGAAAAAATTCAGAGAATTACCGATGAGACCCGTATTAAAACAGAAACTGTTAGAAACGATACTTTACAGGTAAAATCTGAAACAATCACAGCTATGGAAATAGCAAAAGAACTGAATGCACACCCTGGAAAACCGATCGGTGGTTATTGGTTCTTTTGGGACCTGGTTTCAAAAGAATATGTCAACTCTGGCATACAGGCTAAAGGAGATGTCGGTTCCTCTTTCCGCATTGTTGGACGTTATGACACACTGGACGACCTCAAAGCTGCCGTTCCGGATGGGAAGGATATTGACGGGGTATTTGCCGTTGGAGTCGAAGAGCCTTATTCTTATTATGCCTGGTTAGTTATCGATGGTGTATGGAAGTGGGACAATCAAGGCCAGTTAAGAGGAGCACAAGGTAAATCCGCCTTTGAAGTTTGGCTCGAAGACCCAGCAAATGCAGGCAAACCAATTTCTGAATTTTACAAGTATCTCTCTCCATACATCGGTGAGAATAAAAATTGGTGGGTTCGAGACTTTGACACCGGAATTAAAGCACCGGGAACAGATGCATATTCCCCAATTATCGACAGGACAACAAAAAATTGGTTGGTATTTGATGATAAAAAGCAAATGTATGTCGATAGTGGCATTTTGGCAGAAGGTATTTCCGTCAAAGTCCAGGTCTTAAAAAATACCCCGAATGAATACCGGCTAAAGTTTATTTCTGCGGAAGGAGAAGAAACGACCCCTAACCTGCAAGGCCGATCCGGTTCTGCTGTGCTGGATATCGATCATGTACCAGATGAAAATGATACAAGTTATACCTATAATGATATAGGATACTCGTTTTCAATCGGTGATATGACCCGGTATCATGATACAGCCAGAAACAAATTTACATTATACGTCTGCCTGGACTTATCTGAAAACAAAGCCCTATGGCAAAAAATAGGTTCCGGTACTGGTGGCATGAAACTTATATCAGGAGGTACAGCCGCTTCAAGAACTGGTGTCGTTTACAAGGTCACCGGTGGAAATGCAGCCAGTACAGGAGACGATGATATTCGTACAGGAGGTACTGCCTCCGAAATATTTGATTAATTAATTTAATACAATTCCTTAATTATATGGGAGTCTTAGCATTTAGAGTTGACAATTTATCCAACTGGGAAAAAGAAAATCCTCTGTTGGAAGATGGAGAAATGGCCATCGTCCGGGATGCCAAACAATATCGCATCGGAGATGGATTTCATAAATTCAAAGAATTAGAATCATTCGGTCACGGAATGACAGCCTACGAAATTGCGGTCCTGCATGGACATTTCCGGGGCAGTATCGAAGATTTTGCTTCACAGTTTAATCAATTCAACCGATATGGTGAACAACAGTGCGGTAAATTCACCAACGATGGTCCCGGTTGGAATGCTTTTCATTTTCCGGAAGAGTTCGGGGAAGATGTATATATTACAGCAACCGCTGAAAACAAAGATGCTTTCGTTTCAATAAAAAATATCACAAAAATAGGTTTCCACTATTGCGTTTATACTTCCAGTGGCAACACTACTGCCGAAAATGTTGTAATTAATTACATTGCTGTTGCGGTTTCCAACAAGAACCTGGCACATTCTATCGCACAAACAGCCGGCTTGAACCCTTTTGATTTCGACAATCTCGAAATGTTATTCACGTCGAATGCTAATGAGATTGTCGAGAATGAACAAGCATTCGGCATTATTAAGCGATCCAGCATGGCTTCAGCAAAATACATTTGTGTTTTAACCAACCTGGACATTTATAATTATCACAATGTCGCTTCCATGGCGGCCGACTCAACCGCAATGAATATCATTGCGGCTTCGTCGGCCGCCAGAGGGTTCGTTGGGTCAAGCAAGGCAGCTTATGACGCAATCCGTCTGTCTGATATGGCAATAGCAAAATATGCAATGGGAATCATAGGCCAAACACCTGATGCTTTTGAATCTATGGAAAATATTATTCAAAACGAAAACGCACTCACTTGTTTAGTAAATGACGCAACGGCGATGGCGGCGGTGGCTGACAGCGCAACGGCGATGATCGCTGTCG
>OGPK01000378.1_pt1 | contig 49491 bp, 42 predicted proteins | sample 1552921 | NCBI WGS metagenome assembly OGPK01 (sample SAMEA2580264, study PRJEB22360) | human gut metagenome | biome: human gut; feature: human-associated habitat; material: faeces | place: Denmark | collected 2008/2010 | reverse complement strand
GGAATGCCTGAATACCCAAACGGTGCAAAGTCGGCGCACGGTTCAGCAATACAGGATGTCCTTTCATTACATGCTCCAAGATATCCCAAATAACTGGCTCCTTACGATCTACAATTTTCTTTGCAGACTTGACAGTCTTAACAATACCACGTTCTATCAATTTGCGAATGATAAATGGTTTGTAAAGTTCGGCAGCCATCAATTTAGGAATACCACATTCACCCATCTTCAGTTCCGGACCTACGACAATTACTGAACGTGCAGAATAGTCAACACGTTTACCCAGCAAGTTCTGACGGAAACGTCCTTGCTTACCTTTTAAGCTATCTGAAAGTGACTTCAAAGGACGGTTGGCATCTGTCTTCACTGCGCTTGACTTACGAGAGTTGTCAAACAGTGAGTCAACAGCTTCCTGCAACATACGCTTTTCATTACGTAAGATTACTTCCGGAGCCTTGATTTCAATCAGACGTTTCAAACGGTTATTACGAATAATAACACGACGATACAAATCATTCAAGTCAGAAGTTGCAAAACGACCTCCATCCAATGGAACCAACGGACGTAATTCTGGTGGAATAACCGGAACAATACGTACAATCATCCATTCAGGTTTATTACGGCCACGTGAAGCACGGAAAGATTCTACAACCTGCAAGCGCTTCAAAGCTTCATTCTTACGCTGCTGAGAAGAATCATTATTAGCTTTATGACGTAATTCATAAGAAAGAGCATCTAAGTCCAAACGAACGAGTAAGTCATAAATTGCTTCAGCACCCATCTTCGCAATGAACTTATTTGGATCACTGTCTTCCAGATATTGGTTTTCTTTTGGAAGACTATCCATAATATCAAGATATTCTTCTTCAGACAGCAAATCATATTGGCTGATACCGTCTTCTGCTTTTATACCCGGCTGAATAACTACATAACGTTCATAGTAAATAATAGCATCAAGCTTCTTTGTAGGCAATCCTAACAAATAGCCGATTTTATTAGGCAAAGAACGGAAATACCAGATATGTGCAACAGGTACAACCAGCTGAATGTGACCGCTACGTTCACGACGAACTTTCTTTTCTGTTACTTCTACACCACATCGGTCGCACACAATTCCTTTATAACGAATGCGCTTGTATTTACCACAATGACATTCGTAGTCCTTTACCGGACCGAAGATTCGTTCACAGAACAAACCATCACGTTCCGGTTTATAAGTACGGTAGTTGATAGTTTCCGGTTTCAATACTTCACCGAAAGAGTTTTCCAAAATCTCTTCAGGAGAAGCCAGTCCGATCGTAATCTTTGAGAAATTACTCTTTATCTTAGTATCTTTTCTAAAAGCCATACTTTATATTTTATAAAATGAAGAATTTAAAGATGAAGGTGGAGGCTATCCGTCTCCATCCTTCATTAATATATTATTCCAGTGTAATGCTCAGGCAAAGACCTCTCAATTCATGCAGCAATACATTCAAAGATTCAGGGATACCCGGAGTAGGCATTGGTTCACCCTTGACAATTGCTTCATAGGCCTTCGAACGTCCAACTACATCATCAGACTTGATTGTCAGAATTTCCTGAAGAACATGGGCTGCACCAAATGCTTCGATTGCCCAAACCTCCATTTCTCCAAAACGCTGACCACCAAACTGAGCCTTACCACCAAGTGGCTGCTGAGTAATCAGAGAGTACGGACCGATAGAACGAGCATGCATCTTGTCTTCAACCATGTGACCAAGTTTCAACATGTAAGTCACACCAACGGTTGCCGGCTGGTCAAACTGCTCACCTGTACCTCCATCATATAAGTAAGTCTTACAATAACGAGGCAAACCAGCTTTATCTGTCCATTTATCCAAATCATCCAGAGTAGCACCATCAAAGATCGGAGTAGCAAATTTCACACCCAGTTCTTTTCCGGCACGTCCAAGTACAGCTTCGAAAATCTGACCGATGTTCATACGAGAAGGCACACCCAACGGATTCAATACGATATCTACAGGAGTTCCATCTGCCAAGAACGGCATATCTTCCTGACGTACGACACGTGATACAATACCCTTGTTACCGTGACGACCTGCCATCTTATCACCTACACCAATCTTACGTTTCTTAGCAATATAAACTTTAGCCATCTGAATGATTCCTGAAGGCAACTCATCTCCGATGGTCAAAGCGAATTTCTTACGCTTCAACTCAGCATCAAGTTCTTTATATTTCTTCAGGTAATTCATGATCAAATCACGAATCATGTCATTCTTATGAGCATCAGAAGTCCATTTGCTCAACTGAATGATTGTATAATCCAATGATTCCAAGTCACGTTTTGTAAACTTGGCACCCTTAGCAATCACTTCAGTTCCCAAATAATCCTTAACGCCTTGAGAAACCTTATCATTAGTCAAAACTAACAGCTTTTCAACTAAGATTTCTTTCAGTGCTGCTGCCTTTTCTTCAAATTCTTCATTCAGTTTCGGCAGAATAGCCTTATCTGCATTCTTCTCGCTACGAGTCTTGATAACACGTGAATATAATTTCTTATCGATAACCACACCTCGCAATGATGGAGAAGCTTTTAATGAAGCATCTTTTACATCACCAGCTTTATCACCAAAGATTGCACGCAGCAATTTTTCTTCTGGAGAAGGATCTGATTCACCCTTCGGAGTAATCTTACCAATCAAGATATCTCCCGGCTCGATACGTGCACCAATACGGACAATACCATTTTCATCCAAATCTTTTGTTGCTTCTTCACTCACATTAGGAATATCAGAAGTCAACTCTTCCATACCGCGCTTAGTTTCACGTACTTCAAGGATGTATTCGTCAACGTGTACAGAAGTCAGAATATCTTCACGAACAACACGTTCGTTCAACACAATAGCATCCTCGTAGTTATATCCTTTCCATGGCATATAGGCAACCAACAGGTTCTTACCCAGTGCCAATTCTCCGTTAGCTGTAGAATATCCTTCTGTTAAGATATCTCCCTTCTTTACACGCTGACCTTTAGTACAAATCGGACGCAAGTCGATAGTCATACTCTGGTTCGTTTTGCGGAATTTAGGGATACGATATTCCTTCAATGCCGGTTCAAAGCTTACAAATTCTTCATCATCTGTACGGTCATACAAAATTCGAATTGTTGTTGCATCTACAAAATCAATTACACCGTCACCTTCAGCTGTAATCTGAGTACGTGAATCTTCACATAATTGTTTTTCGATACCAGTACCAACAATAGGAGCTTCTGTCTTCAACAAAGGAACTGCCTGGCGCATCATGTTTGATCCCATCAATGCACGGTTAGCGTCATCATGCTCCAAGAACGGAATCAATGAGGCAGCAATAGAAGCGATCTGCTGTGGAGCAACGTCCATCAACTCTACCTGATCGGGAGTTACTACCGGATAATCAGCATCACGACGAGCTTTTACTTTCTCGCGGATAAATGTTCCGTCATCATTCAACGGTGCATTACCTTGAGCTATAATCTTGTCTTCTTCTTCCTCTGCTGACAAATATTCTATACCTCCCGGTGATAAATCAACAACTCCATCTTTTACTTTACGGTAAGGAGTTACGATAAATCCAAGATCATTAATCTTTGCATATACACACAAAGAAGAAATCAAACCGATATTCGGACCTTCAGGAGTTTCAATCGGACACAAACGACCATAGTGAGTGTAGTGTACGTCTCGCACCTCAAATCCGGCACGATCACGCGACAAACCACCAGGGCCTAATGCAGACAAACGACGTTTGTGAGTGATTTCAGCCAGCGGATTTGTCTGGTCCATGAACTGTGACAAAGCATTTGTTCCAAAGAATGAATTAATAACAGAAGAAATAGTCTTCGCATTAATCAAGTCAATCGGAGTAAATACCTCGTTATCGCGTACATTCATACGTTCACGGATAGTACGTGACATACGAGCCAAACCAATAGCGAACTGATTAGACAACTGTTCTCCTACTGTACGTACACGACGGTTACTCAAATGGTCAATATCATCTACATCTGCTTTTGAGTTAATAAGCTCAATCAGATATTTGATGATTTCAATAATATCTTGTTTTGTCAATACTTTGACATCCATATCCGTATCCAGATTCAACTTCTTGTTGATACGGTAACGTCCTACTTCACCCAGATCATAACGCTTTTCAGAGAAGAACAAGTTATTGATAACTTCACGAGCACTAGCATCATCAGCAGGATCTGCATTACGCAACTGACGGTAGATGTACAATACAGCTTCCTTCTCTGAGTTACTTGGGTCTTTCTGTAAAGTATTGAAAATAATTGAATAGTCAGAAGAATTAGCTTCTTCATTGTGAACGAGGATATTCTGGATACCAGATTCCAAAATCAAATCGATATGTTCCGGTTCGATTACAGTTTCACGGTCGATTACAACCTCGTTACGTTCAATAGAAACAACTTCACCAGTATCTTCATCAACGAAATCCTCAGTCCAAGTTTTCAGCACACGAGCTGCCAGCTTACGACCAATAATCTTTTTCAAGTTGGCTTTATTAACTTTTACATCTTCAGCCAAATTAAAGATTTCCAGGATGTCTTTATCATTTTCAAAACCAACAGCACGCAGCAATGTAGTAACAGGCAACTTCTTCTTACGGTCAATGTAAGCATACATTACGTTGTTAATATCCGTTGCAAATTCAATCCAAGAACCTTTAAACGGAATGATACGAGCCGAGTACAGTTTTGTTCCATTAGCATGGATACTTTGTCCAAAGAATACACCCGGAGAACGGTGTAACTGAGAAACAACTACACGTTCTGCTCCATTGATAACAAAAGTACCTTTTGGAGTCATGTAAGGGATAGGACCCAGATATACATCCTGAATAACGGTATCAAAGTCTTCGTGATCGGGGTCTGTACAATAAAGCTTCAGCTTAGCTTTCAAGGGAACACTATAAGTCAAGCCACGTTCTAAACAGTCATCGATTGTATAGTGAGGCGGGTCAATATAGTAGTCGAGGAACTCGAGCACGAAGTTGTTACGTGTATCAGCAATAGGGAAGTTTTCTGCAAACACCTTATACAAGCCATCGTTCTTTCGTTTTTCAGGCGGAGTATCTAACTGTAAAAAGTCTTGAAATGACTTCAATTGCACTTCCAGGAAATCCGGATACTTCATCGGATTCTTAATAGAAGCAAAATTAATTCGTTGATTATTAGTATTTGAAGACATCTGTATGGAGTTAAAATGTTTAAATTCAGGTAAGAGAACCTGTGTAACTTAATATAGACGCAAAAAGGTTAAGAATCCTCTTGACAGAGGACTCTTAACCGAACTACCTGATTTACAGGACAATCTTATTTAAGTTCAACTTCAGCTCCAGCTTCTTCCAAAACTTTCTTCAAAGATTCAGCTTCGTCTTTAGCCAAACCTTCTTTAACTACGCTAGGAGCACCGTCAACCATGTCTTTTGCTTCTTTCAAGCCAAGACCACAAGCTTCTTTAACTGCCTTAACAACCTGCAATTTAGCAGCACCTGCGCTCTTCAAAACTACATCGAATGAAGTTTTTTCTTCAGCAGCAGCTGCACCAGCAGCAGCAGGACCAGCAGCAACAGCTACAGCTGCAGCAGCAGGTTCAATACCATATTCTTCTTTAAGGATAGTTGCAAGTTCATTAACTTCTTTTACTGTCAAGTTAACTAATTGTTCTGCAAAAGCTTTCAAATCTGCCATTTTTGTATGAATTTAATTGTTTGTTACTAATTGATAATTAAAGTTGTTTAGTTTAGTCTTAAGATCAGCAAACGATTATTCTGCACGTTCACCCAAAGTCTTAAGAACTCCGTGAATGGTGTTACCACCAGACTGAAGAGCAGAAATAACGTTCTTCGCAGGAGATTGCAGCAATGCCACGATATCCGCAATAACTTCGTTCTTGCTCTTGATTGTTGCCAAAGCTTCGAGCTGATCAGCACCTACATAGAATCCTTCTTCTGCATAAGCAGCTTTCAATGCAGGAACACCTTCTTTGTATTCTTTCAACAACTTAGCAGGAGCGTTTGCTGTTTCGCAGAACATTACTGAAGTTGTACCTTTCAAAGAATCAAACAATGGTGAATAATCAACATCCAAGCTCATTAAAGCCTTGTGAAGCAAAGAGTTCTTCACAACTACCAGTTTGATACCAGCCTTGAAACATTTTCTACGCAGTTCGCTAGTAGATGCTGCATCCATAGCAGTTGTATCAACCAAGTAGAAATGTCCATATTGCTTTACGGTATCAGCCAACTGACCGATAATTACGCCTTTATCTTCCTTTCTCATGATTCCTCCTTAATTTTAGATTTCTTCTACAGATTTAGGGTCAATCTTAATACCCTTACTCATAGTACTTGAAAGATAAATACTCTTAATATAAGTACCTTTAGCTGTGGTCGGTTTCAGTTTAATGATAGTAGCGATAAATTCTTTCGCATTTTCACGGATCTGGTCAACAGTGAAAGAAACTTTACCGATTGAAGTGTGAACAATACCACTCTTGTCAACCTTAAAGTCAATCTTACCCTGCTTAACTTCCTTAACAGCTTTAGCTACATCCATAGTTACAGTACCACTCTTAGGGTTAGGCATCAATCCACGAGGACCAAGCACACGACCCAGAGCACCGATCTTACCCATGATGGACGGCATTGTAATGATTACGTCAATATCAGTCCATCCACCTTTGATCTTTTCAATATATTCATCAAGACCAACATAGTCAGCACCTGCTTCTTTTGCAGCAGCTTCAGCATCCGGTGTACACAAAACAAGCACACGAACTTGCTTACCTGTACCATGAGGAAGAGAAACAACGCCTCTTACCATCTGGTTAGCCTTACGAGGGTCTACACCTAAACGTACGTCAATATCTAATGAAGCATCAAACTTAGTAAAAGTAATTTCTTTTACAAGCTGAGCAGCTTCTTTCAGTGAGTATGCTTTCCCTGCTTCAATTTTTTCTGCAGCCAACTTTTGATTTTTTGTCAGTTTACCCATTATCAATTGAAGTTAATTAGTTATTACCCGGGAAGTCACCTTTTACAGCGATACCCATACTTCTAGCTGTTCCTGCTACCATTGTCATAGCAGCTTCGATAGTAAAGCAGTTCAAGTCAACCAATTTGTCTTGAGCGATAGCACGAATCTGATCCCAAGTCAGTTCTGCAACTTTCTTACGGTTAGGTTCAGCTGATCCACTCTTAATCTTAGCAGCCTCGAGCAATTGAATTGCAACAGGAGGAGTCTTGATTACGAAATCGAACGACTTGTCTGTGTAGTAGGTAATGATTACAGGCAATACTTTACCTGCCTTGTCCTGGGTTCTGGCGTTGAATTGCTTGCAAAATTCCATGATATTAATACCCTTAGAACCCAAAGCAGGTCCAACGGGAGGTGATGGATTTGCAGCGCCTCCTTTAATCTGTAATTTGATTAGTCCAGCAACTTCTTTAGCCATTTTTACAAAATTTAATATAAATGATTAACGAATAGAATAAACAACACGTAACAAAATGCGTTATTCCTTTTCCACATCCGTAAAGCCTAATTCGAGCGGAGTTTTGCGCCCAAATATTTTGACCATAACTTTCAGTTTGCGTTTTTCCGCGCTTACTTCCTCAATGATTCCACTGAATCCGCTAAACGGTCCAACACTTACTTTCACTGTTTCTCCTACGGTATAAGGGATATTAGTATCCTCACTTACTTCCTGCAGTTCATCTACCGTACCCAGTATTCGATTCACTTCCGATTGTCTTAAAGGCACAGGATGTTCCTGACCTCCTAAAAAGCCAATTACGTTTGTAATGTTTCTCAAGTGATGAGCAACTTCACCAACCAATGCAGCTTCTACCAAGACATAACCAGGGAGATAACTTCTCTCTTTCACAATTTTCTTTCCATTGCGAACCTGATAAACCTTTTCGGTAGGAATCAATACCTGAGATACATACTCTCCAAGGTCGCTGTTTCTCATTTCAGCTTCAAGATATTCTTTAACCTTAGATTCTTTACCACTCACGGCACGAAGTACGTACCATTTTTTTTCAATCTCAGACATTTCTCTAACTGTTTATTAGTGCGGATAGATAACGTCTTCCATGATAAACTGGAAGGCAGAATCCATAAGAAAAACAACGAGTGCAATGAGTAGGGAAGCATATAAAACAACCACTGCACTACTAGAAAGCTCTGAACGAGTAGGCCATGATACTTTATGGACTAGTTCGTCGTAAGATTCTTTACAATAATTCGTTATCTTTTTAAACATATTCTTATCAATTTAGCACGGGAAGAGAGGCTCGAACTCCCGACACTCGGTTTTGGAGACCGATGCTCTACCAACTGAGCTATTCCCGTAAAAATAGTTCCCGAAACCAAATCCGGGAACTATAATTTATTTCGATGAATCGATATTAGTCAAGAAGTTCTGTAATCTGACCAGCACCTACTGTACGTCCACCTTCACGGATAGCGAAACGCAAACCTACGTTCAATGCAACCGGGTAAATCAATTCTACAGTGATAGTTACGTTATCACCCGGCATTACCATATCTGTACCTTCTGGCAAAGTGATTTCACCTGTACAGTCCATAGTACGCAAGTAGAACTGAGGACGGTATTTGTTGTGGAACGGAGTGTGACGACCACCTTCTTCTTTCTTCAGGATATAAACCTCAGCTTTGAATTTAGAGTGAGCTTTAACCTGACCCGGGTGACACAGAATCATACCACGTTTGATTTCGTTCTTGTCGATACCACGAAGCAACAAACCAACGTTATCACCAGCTTCACCCTGATCCAACAATTTACGGAACATTTCAACACCAGTAACAACTGATTTCTTGTCTTCACCAAGACCCAAGATTTCAACTTCATCACCTACCTTGATAACACCAGCTTCGATACGACCAGTAGCAACAGTACCACGACCAGTGATTGAGAATACGTCTTCAACCGGCATCAAGAATGGTTTATCCACATCACGCGGAGGCAGAGGAATCCAGTTATCAACTGCATCCATCAGTTCGATGATCTTATCTTCCCATTCTTTTACACCATTCAATGCACCCAAAGCAGAACCACGGATGATAGGAGTATTGTCACCGTCGAAATCATAGAATGACAGCAATTCGCGCATTTCCATTTCAACCAGTTCCAACATTTCTTCATCGTCAACCATATCACACTTGTTCAAGAATACAACCAAGCGCGGTACGTTTACCTGACGAGCCAACAGGATGTGTTCACGAGTCTGAGGCATCGGACCATCAGTTGCAGCAACTACGATGATCGCACCATCCATCTGAGCAGCACCAGTTACCATGTTCTTTACATAGTCGGCGTGTCCCGGACAGTCAACGTGAGCATAGTGACGATTTGCAGTTTCATACTCTACGTGAGAAGTATTAATGGTAATACCACGTTCCTTTTCTTCCGGAGCGTTATCGATCTGATCGAAAGACTTGATTTCGTCAGCTTTAGTGAAACCTCTTTCTGCCAATACTTTAGTGATAGCAGCAGTCAAAGTTGTCTTACCGTGGTCAACGTGACCAATCGTACCAATGTTCACATGCGGTTTGGTGCGTTCAAATTTCTCTTTAGCCATAGCTTTACTATTTATTTTGATTAATAATCAGCTTTTATTTACAAATCACGAGCTGTTACCGGGACTTGAACCCGGGACCTCTTCCTTACCAAGGAAGTGCTCTACCGCTGAGCTATAACAGCAAAGAAGAAAAAAGAAGAGCGGAAGACGGGACTCAAACCCGCGACCCTCAGCTTGGAAGGCTAATGCTCTATCGACTGAGCTACTTCCGCAATTTTAGTGGGCAAAGATGGATTCGAACCACCGAAGGCGTAAGCCAGCAGATTTACAGTCTGCCCCATTTGGCCACTCTGGTATTTGCCCAACTTCTTTCAAAGAACACCAGTTTACAACCTGTGTTTTTCTTCCTTTTGAGCCTCTTGTCGGATTCGAACCAACGACCCCGAGATTACAAATCACGTGCTCTGGCCAACTGAGCTAAAGAGGCAAATTAACTTTACAGCCGCACAATCTCCGCGACTTAGCGGCTGCAAAGTTAGATATTATTTTCTAATCACAAAATATTTCCCGTGATTTTTTTACTTACCCTGCTGTTTTTCTTTCGCTTTCAGCAGTTGTTTAGAGAGTGCATCCATGCACACATCTATAGATTCTTCAAATGTATCACTTACCTTCTCAGCGTAAAACTCTGTATTCAGTGCCAAGACACGTACGCCAGCTTCTTTATTCATAGCTGTTTCAGGTTTTACTACTTTTAAAGACACCTCTACTTTCTTTATATTATCGCAAAACTTCTCGAGCTTCTCTGCTTTTTTCTGAATAAAAGCTTCCAATTTTTCAGATGCGTCGAAATGAATTGATTGAATTCTTACTTCCATAAATACCTCCTTTTTCTTTACGCTCTAGGGTGAGCTTGTTCATAAACTTTTTTCAGTTCTTCGAAAGTTGTATGAGTATAAACCTCCGTCGTAGTCAAGCTTTCATGCCCAAGCAACTCTTTTACAGCGCTCAATTCCGCATGATTATTCAGCATCGAGGTTGCAAAAGAGTGGCGCAACACATGAGGGCTTTTCTTTTTCAACGAAACAACCTTCGAAAGATTACGCTTCACTAAAAGATAAACCAGGCCAGGATATATCGGCTTCCCATTTCCACGAAGAAAAAAAGCTTCTCCACCACCTGGAAAACGTTCTTCTCTTACTGAAAGATAAGCATTTAAGTCACTTTTCAATTTATCACCAAAAGGGATAAAACGCTGTTTATTTCTTTTCCCCGTTACTTTTATTTGCTTTAGAGATAAATCCACATCAGCATCCGTCAAACCAACGAGTTCAGAAAGTCGAACTCCTGTTTCATAAAAAAACTCTAAAATAACTTTATCCCGAACACCCTCAAAACTTGTTCCAAAATCAGTTTCATCAAGCAAACGAGACATATCAGCCTCTTTCACAAAAACAGGCAAAGGTTTTTTCTTTTTAGGCCCCACCACTTTTTGAAGCGGATCCACAGAAACAACGCCTTGACGTAATAAGTAACGATAAAAAGAACGAAGTGAACTTAACTTTCGATTTACCGAAGTAGCCGTATACCCTTCTTCCATCAATGAGAGAACCCATCCACGAATCAGATCAGCATCTACAACAGTAAAATCCAAGCTTTCATCCACCGATTTAAAATACTCTTCAAACTTTTCAAGATCTATACCATAACTAACAATCGTTTTATCGGAATAGTTCTTCTCAAATTGAAGATATTTCAAAAAAGAATCTTTCAGCATAAAAAGCATCGCCTTTATTATTCAGCAACGAATTTATGAAAAAGAATTCAATAATTCAAAGTTTTTACGGAATTATTATTCTTCTACTTGGTGCATTTTCTGAACGTAAACAGCACGTTCCATTTTCAGTCTTTTCAAAACAGACGGTTTGTCATACTGCTGTCTGCTTCTCAATTCTTTTACAACACCTGTTTTTTCAAATTTTCTTTTGAACTTCTTCAGCGCTTTTTCAATGTTTTCGCCTTCTTTTACTGGTACTACAATCATGTTTTTAAAATTAAAGTATGTTGTTATTAAATTATTCGATAGTCGAATTGCGGCGCAAAATTACACATACTTTCTTTATTTACAAAACTTTCCAGTATATTTTATCGAAAATAGCACAGAAATCGTACCTTTGCTTTTAATAGAAAGACTTTGATAAATATATTTTTACTATGAAGGAAGAAATAAAAAAAAGAATAATCTCTTTACGCACTTTCATGAAACGACAAGGAATTGCTGCTTTCATTATACCAAGCACAGATCCTCATTCAGGTGAATATGTACCAGAGCATTGGGAATCACGCAAATGGATTTCCGGATTTACCGGTTCTGCAGGAACTGTTGTCATTACTAAAGACAAAGGAGGATTATGGACTGACTCAAGATATTTTTTACAAGCATCAGAACAATTACAAGATACAGGTATCACCCTGTTCAAAGACCGGCTTCCAGACACCCCCACCATTGCTGAATGGTTGGGAGAAGTCCTGCACTCAGGTGATAAAGTTGGTATAGACGGCTGGGTTAATACCGTAGCAGAAGTAGAAAGTCTCCGTATTTCACTTGACTCTAAAGAGCTTCAATTGGTATCTGTTGACGATCCTTTCAATCTTTTATGGGAAGATCGCCCCCCCTTACCTCAAAGCTCACCGTTTATTTTACCTCTGGAATACAGTGGCATGTCTTGTTCCGAAAAGTTGACTCTAGTAAGAGAAAGTCTCTGTCGTAACCAAGCGGATGGCATTTTAATTTCCGCCCTCGATGAAATAGCGTGGACATTAAATTTGAGAGGAAATGATGTACACTGCAACCCTGTTTTTATCAGCTATCTATTTATTACTCAAACAGATGCAACCTTATACATTTTACCAGAAAAGCTTACAGCAGAAGTCAAGGCATATCTCACACAGAATCAAATTCAGACAAAAGACTATACAGAGATAGAAAATGACCTGCTTCAATACAAGGGAAATAGTATTCAGCTTTCTCCAGAAACCAACTACACTCTCTATCAAGCTGCATCAACATCAGCCAGTATCATTAAACAGCCCTCACCAATACGTTTACTGAAAGCCGTAAAAAATGAAACCGAAATCAAAGGGTTCCATCAGGCAATGGTGCGCGACGGAGTAGCAATGGTACGCTTCCTGATATGGTTGAAGGAGAACGTGCAAAGTGGTATGGAAACAGAACTTTCTGTTGACCGCAAGCTGTACGAACTACGATCAGAACAATGCCTCTTTCAGGGCATCAGCTTCGACACCATTGCCGGCTATCAGGAACATGGAGCCATTGTCCATTATGAAGCAACGCCTGAAACATCTTCCACCTTGCAAGCAAAAGGACTGCTATTACTCGACAGCGGAGCACAATACCTGGATGGAACAACAGATATAACCCGAACAATTGTACTAGGAGAAGTTTCTGATGAACAAAAAACGGATTACACACTCGTTTTAAAAGGATTCATCGCTTTATCGCAAGCAGAGTTTCCACAAGGAACGTGTGGTACACAGTTAGATGTACTTGCACGCCAGTTTATGTGGAAAGCAGGCATCAACTACGGACATGGCACAGGACATGGCGTAGGGCATTTCCTAAATGTACACGAAGGGCCTCATCAAATACGTATGAACCATATCCCCACTCCTTTACAACCAGGCATGACAATAACGAACGAGCCAGGCATCTACAAATCCGGACGGTATGGCATCCGTACAGAAAATACAATGCTTGTAGTACCCGCACGTGAAACCGAATTTGGAGTTTTCTATAAATTCGAACCACTTACATTATGTCCGATCGACAAAGAAGCTATTCGCATAGATTTATTGACTGACGAAGAGATTGAGTGGTTGAACAGCTATCACCAGAGAGTATACGATATGCTTTCTCCAATGCTTACATCCGACGAGCAAAACTGGTTGAAAGAAGCTACCGCACGCTTATAAATTCAAACGAAATAAAGATAATTATGGCACTAATAAAATCAGTCAGAGGATTCACTCCTCAAATAGGTGAAAACTGTTACCTTGCCGACAATGCCACCATCATAGGCGACGTCGTTATGGGACGAGATTGCAGTATATGGTTTAATGCAGTCTTACGAGGTGATGTCAACTCTATCCGTATCGGTGACAGAGTAAATATTCAGGACGGTACCGTATTACATACTCTTTATGAAAAATCTACTGTCGAAATAGGAAATGATGTTTCTATCGGACACAATGTCACCCTCCATGGAGCCTGCGTACACGATAATGCCCTCATCGGCATGGGTTCCACTCTCCTCGACCATGCTGTAGTAGGAGAAGGAGCTATAGTAGCTGCAGGTGCACTGGTTTTAGCAAATACTGTTATAGAGCCTCATACCCTTTGGGGTGGAGTTCCTGCTAAGTTTATAAAGAAAGTAGACCCTGAACAAAGTAAAGAGCTGAACCAAAAGATAGCAAACGGATATTTGATGTATGCTTCCTGGTTTAAGGAATAATACAAAAAGCGGAGAACAGACCAATTTGTACACAGTTGCTGTTCTCCGCTTTTTACTTAACCAGCATTTTCGTCGTTTATAAATGCCCCATATGAATTAAACAACCAGCGGGTTCCATCTATCAACAAAACATGATAATTTCCTTCCCTTCTGTCTACATCTGTAATTCCGACATCTGCTGCTGTATTTTTCCAATACGAAATAATACCTGAAGGCAACAATGGTAACATCGAATCCGGCCATATCTGCCCTCTCCCATTTATGCGTAACCATTCATAATTACCATCAAACAAGAAACTGAATCCATTTGGTAAAGCAACAGATACAAGTGGATTATTACAATCATAATTCCATGAAATTTTCATCTGATAAACTTCTGTAAAATAGTTTTTCAGAAATTCCTGAATCCGGCTGATTTGAATCACAAAAGTTTTTTCACCTCCATAGGTAGAAATCGCCTTTGTAGGATGCACCTGTAAGGTATAATAATCTTTCTGGTCACGGGAAACAGAGGTAATACGTGCATTGGGTTCAGAATCCCAAATCTGTTCCATCACCTTCTGAGGCAGTAAATCAATCACAGTTTGTGGCAACTCCGGAAACAACAATTCTCCGTTTTCTTCTACAACTGTCCGATCAAATTCCCCACTAACCAAAGTCCATTCTCTTTCTTTATCAAAAAGAAGCAGATAAGTATCATCTATCCATACCCGATAAGCAGGCATAGAAGGATTCAACTGCTCCGAACCAATAATAATTCGTGTAATCTCTCTACCCGGAAATGCTTGTAAAATATAATTCTTTATCTTCTCTGACAAATATTCCTCGCCAACTTCAACAGGATATTCATATCCCAGACAACGATTCTCATAATGCTGGAAAGCCAGTTTTCTTCCGTCACTCAACTCTGCTGTCAATCCCTCCTTGATTGCATAAATGGCGGAAACTGATATCTCACCAAATTTGGCTTCCATAAAGTCGTACATCTCTCCCAGAAACTTACGCGCGAAAATCTGCATTCCTGCATTAGGGAAACAAACCTTTGTCCAACTTCCTTCGTTAGTAAAATCTACTTCTACATTATTCGACAAGAGAGCATGATACCCTCTCTCTCCCTCATTAATCCGTGAAATCTGTTCAATCATTGCTCCAGGAAACCAAGCAGACACAAACAACGAGATATCGGAAGGAACATCCTGCACAGATACAACTTCTTCAACATCGTCCCCCGAACAGGAAGTTATCCACGGAAACGTTCCACACAAAACAAGGAACAAATAACATATACAGAACAACTTCTTCATAAGCCCCTACAATTAAGTTGTTAAAGTTAAGTATTTTAGCTGACAGCAACGAATATTCCTTGTTAAAAAAGCAACAAAGTACCAAAAGGCTTTTACAATCTATGATGCAAAGGAAAAACAACTATAGCAAATGTAATTCACGTGCGATGCCAAAAGCCTGAGCAGAGTTGCTTACTTGTAGTTTTTGCAGGATATTTTGCCTATGACGGCTAACGGTATGTATGCTGAGAGAAAGCTCTTCAGCTATTTCTTTACTCGACTTTCCCCTTCCTATTAATATCAGAATTTCTTTTTCACGTTTTGAAAGCAAGTCGGAACAGTCGTACGTATCAATATCTATACGACTTCCATCAGCTGAATTTACAATTATGCTTCCTATGGAAGAAACTTCAGTCAGATTATATAAACACAAGGCCAGACAAATATTCCCAGTATCCTGTGCTATGACATAAAACATACGGTGTAAAACCTGATGGTATTTTCCCACACTGTCACACATCCGAAGATACTCTTCCAGATAATAATCACTGCGCTGCTTCTCTAAAGCATTTTTAAGGAAATGCAAAAAGCGTAATTCACGAGTATGTTTCTTCACCAAATCATCGGGATGAATCCGACTGAATATTTCTTCTTCCCAGATAGATTCAATAAGATGACATTCCCCATGCAAAGCTATGCCTAAAAACTCTCCTACCTTACCATAATAAATATAACTTCGGTTAGAACCCATATCACTCAGAACTGCTATCGAATTTTCTACCTCAGCATACATCGAAGCAACCTGTTTATAATGTGTAAGATACCGGTTCAGGTTTACTTCCCCTGCAAAATCTTGTGCAAGCAGTTCGTTGTTCAATGCAGTCTTTACATTCATAACGGGAGAGAGAATAAAAATGGTTATTTATCAGTATTGGTGCTCTCAGTATAGGTAACTACCTTTGCAAAATAAAAGAAAATATTCCACATTCTAACTTTACACATTTATGAAAAAGCTCTTTTTGGCAATGCTAACCTTTATAAGTACGCAGGCTATGGCACAGACTCTGGAAAAAATGCAATGGTTCAATGAACCAGAGCAGTGGGAAATAGCAGATAATGCATTAAGTATGTATGTCACTCCACATAGTGACTATTGGCGCATTTCACATTACGGATTTACTGTCGATGACGCTCCTTTTTATTACAATACGTATGGCGGCGAGTTTGAAGTAAAAGTAAAAATCACAGGCGACTACAAAGTCCGCTTCGACCAGGCAGGTCTGATGCTGCGTATCGACAAGGAAAACTATATCAAGACCGGTATTGAGTTTGTTGACGGAAAATTCAACCTAAGTACAGTTGTTACCCACCATACAAGCGACTGGAGTGTTATTACGCTCGATAAGCCTGTGCCCTATATTTGGATAAAGGCAGTCAGACGACTAGATGCCGTAGAAGTGTTCTACTCATTCGATGACAAAACTTATGTTATGATGCGGAATGCCTGGCTGCAAGACAACACACCTGTCAAAGTTGGTCTGATGGGAGCTTGTCCTGACGGTGAAGGATTTAACGTAAAATTCGAACACTTCAAAGTAACCCATCTTCCAGACCAGCGAAGAATGGAATGGCTTAAGAAAAATGCTGAATAAAAAGAATCCTACTTTGTAAAACACAAAGCAGGAGTTTCATATTATCCTCCAGGCGCAGGGCTTTCCAACATAAGTCCTACGCCTTTTATCGTTTTCAATTGCACAGTATTATCGGATGCAAGCAACTTTCGCAAACGTGAAACGAATACATCCAGACTGCGTGATGCAAAATAGTCGTCATCTGTATTCCATAAACGTTCCAAGATAGCTTCACGCTTGACAACCTTATTTTTATTCTCGCATAAAATACGCAACAAAGCAGCTTCTCGTTCGGTAAGTGTCTGCTCCTTTCCCCCTGTCTGTTTCAACAAGGCATGTCCGGCTTCAAATATAAAAGAAGTTCCGAGATGGAATATTTCTTCTTCATTTACTGATCTTATTCCTTTTGTCAGCTTCAACAAAGCAAGGATATGTGCATTCAACTCCTCAGCAAGAAAGGGTTTCTTAATATAATTATTTACACCTAGCTCATAACCTTTCACTACATCCTTTGGAGAAACACGCCCGGAAGTAAACAGAATAGGTGTTACATCATCCGTTTCACGAATTCGTCTCACCATTTCATATCCATCCATTACCGGCATCTCAATATCAGCAACAATTACATCGGGATGCGTTTCCTTCCATATCCTCAAACCAGTTTCACCGTTATCGGCTGTCATTATCTCGTAACCGCCTATCATATCCTCTAGTCCACCACGTATGATGTAGCACAGATTGGCATCATCTTCTACCAGCAATAGTCGTATCATTGTTCAATTATAATTCATTTATTTGTATTCAAACAAGTTTTATCAATAGCATCTTCTCTATTCGGAAGATATATCGTAAACTCGCTGTACTCTCCTTCAATGCTTTCCAACGTTACTCTGCCACCATGAGCTTCAGCTACACGTAAAACATAATTTAATCCTAAACCGAAACCAGCAGAACCTCCATATCGACTTCTATCCGCAGCCGAAGCACGTTCGTATTTTTCGAATATCTTACTCTGGTCTTTCAGCGGAATACCGAAACCCGTATCGTGTACCTTTATATAATATTCGTTCGAAAGCTTTCCCGACGAAAATGTAATTTCAACCTCATCACCCGAATATTTCACGGCATTGTCAATCAGATTGCTGAGTGCTTCTTTCAAAAACTCCTCATCCGCATAAACAGTATCTGCCTGCAAATTCCATTTATAGACAATATGCTTCACTGCTTTTGCCTTATACTTCTCGGCAAGGTCTTCCAGCATCGAACGAACACAGCACGTATCTTTTTCCAACTTCAACTGATGATTTTCCAGTTTAGAAAGTGTCAATACCTTGTTTGTCAGCGAAAGCAGGTGTTCTCCCTCCTCTTTCAAAATTCGGAAATAACGTGCCTTTTTCTCCGGTTGGGTATCCAGTTTTCCAGTTTCCAGTATCTGAGTACCCATCAATATAGAACTCAAAGGCGTCTTCATATCATGAATCATAGCATAAGAAAAATCCTCACGTAACTTGGCAATCTTATCTTGACGAACGATAATGCGTATCTGATAAATGATACAAACTATAACCAAGACCATAATCAGCACAGTAGCAAGCAAAAGTAATGTCATTCGCCGGAAAATCACCCGATACGGATTGGTAATAACTCCTTGCAAAAAGCGAGTTCCGTCATGACTGATCGGCAAAGGAGAAGTTCGTAATACACCTTTGCCATGTATATCCAGTTGACTGGAAGACCTCATTACACGACCGGTTGAATCGACAATACACGACGCAACAACAGCAGGGAAGCCAATCGAATCGAGCATGTGCGCATAAATCGAATCCAAATCCACAAACGAAACATCACGATTAAAATCTTTCAGAGCAATTTCCTGAAACGAAACATGCATATAACTCATCAGCCATTGACCGGGGTTAGACATGGTCTCCATATCCTTCTCAGCATCAAAATTAACGTTCATTGTAACGGTGGAGTCTTTCTTTGTCTTAGACACGCGCAGGAAAACCTCCTGTAAAGCTGCTTCGGGAAACAGTTCCTCCCCTTTCATCTGAATACTTTCCTTGGTCAGCTTATATGTGTTGACAAGCCATACGTATTGCAGCTCAACAATAGCAATAAGTCCCACCACAGCAATCCAACGGATATGTTTTATCTCCATAAGTCGTGTATTAACGTAACATTAACCTGCCCTTAACCCAGAAAATCGGTCGGGCCCTTTACTTTCGCACTGTCAAAGATATAGAAAATAACCCAATGCAATTTGATATGAAAATCTATTTTTTAATGAGTATCTTCTTGCTGGCAGGAGGCTCAGGCAGCCTGACAGCACAAACCGTTTCGGGTAAGGTTGTCAATACAGAACAGCAACCGATAGACGGTGCAACTATCATTCTCCAGACTTCGGACTCAACTTTCGTGGATGCAACAATCTCGAATGCCGACGGAAACTTTGTATTCAATCATCAGCCGGAAGCTTATCGACTCATCTTTCAGCATATATTATATCATACAATAGAGAAAAAAGGCAAAGAAAAAGATGCAGGTATCACGGTACTACAGGCTAAAGACTATGCGCTGGATGAGGTTATTGTACGAGGGGAACGACCGCTGGTCAAGGTAGAAGGCAGCCGCTTGACCTACGATATGCCTCAACTCACTGCCAATAAGCTGGTGACGAATGTGTATGATGCATTAAAACAACTACCGGGCGTAATGGAACAAAATGGAGTGTTGACGCTAGCCGGAGCTGGAAGTATCAATATTATTTTGAACGGAAAGCCTACATCTATGAACTACGAACAGCTTGTTACATTATTAAAGGGTATGCCAGCATCACGTGTAGAACGGGCGGAAGTGATGTATAATACTCCCCCGCAATATCATGTGCGCGGTGCAGCAATCAATGTAATACTAAAAGGTTATAAACCGGGAGAAGGAGGATTACAGGGAGAGATAAACGGCAATTATGTACAGGCAAATAAAGCAGGAGAAGAAGGCGGCGTGACATTTGCCTATTTATCTCCCAAACTGGATATAGACTTTATGTACAATCTCAACAATCACTACAACCGTCAAGGTTATAAACTGATTACCCGTCACACGTTGAATGATGAAATACATAACATCAGCCAGTCTACTAACGGAGAAAATCGGCAACTGGTACATACATTCCGGCTTGGAGGAAACTATAAGTTTAATGAACAGAGCCAATTGGGGCTGAGTTATACTTCCAGTCTTAATCCCGATAAACAACAATCGGTTACCTCTTCGGATAATCATTCGACTACCTTCAACCATGCCCCTGCCGAAGAACAGATGCATAACGTGGCTTTAAACTATACTTCCGGCTTCGGTCTGACAGGGGGTATCGACTATACGTATTTCAGGAATAAAGAGGAACAATCTTTCCGCAGCATAGAAAACAACGGACAGGAAACGACTTTTCTTAGCAACACGGCTCAATATATAAACCGATGGAAAGTATATGTCGACCAAAACCATACACTTTCCAATGCGTGGGTACTGAATTACGGAACATCCTTTACATATGTAAACAACCATAATTCGCAAAGATATAATCTTGCAGCGATGAGTGGAATGAACAAAGAAAGCCGAGTTGATGAATATACTTATAATCTATATACCGGTTTCGAAAAGAACTTTGGTAGCCAATGGAGTCTGAATGCATCTGCTTCCATTGAATATTATCAAATGATGAGCTATAAAAAATGGGCAATCTACCCTACTTTGAACTTAAGTTATGTTCTTTCCCCTTCACACATCCTTCAATTTGAACTCAGTTCGAACAAGACTTATCCCGATTATTGGACGTTAAGCGGATCGACCAGTTACCTTAACAATTATCAGGAATCGGCAGGAAACTCATCACTCAAACCTTATACTGACTACTCCGCAGCTTTGACATACATTCTGAAAAGCAAATATATTTTCCAGTTCAGCTATGATTATATCAAAGATTACTTCATGCAAATGATATACCTAGACTCCAGCCGTCTGAAAGCTGTATACAATTATCAGAACTGGGACTATTCAAAAGAGTTTGCCTTTACTTCTGTTATCCCGTTCAAGACAGGAGAATGGTGGGACAGTCAGCTGATGATATGTCTGTCTTCACTTCATCAACAGGCAAGCAACTATTATGATGCTCCTTTCGACCGTAGAATATGGAATATAGCAGGAAACTGGAGCAATACGTTTACACTCAGTAAGCGCCCCAACATCAAAATGGAAATTAGTGCGACCGGTACATCCAAATCCATACAAGGAAGTTATACCATAGCGCCTGCCGCATTCATCCATACAGCCATTCGCTATACCTTTGCAGGAGATAAAGCTATGATTCAGATCAAAGGGAATGATTTATTCAATGGAAGCAACCACCTGACAACGAAAGTCCGCAATGGAAATCAGTATCTAGATATGTATCTGAACAATTATATGCGTAACGTCACCGTATCTTTCAGCTACAAATTTGGAGGATTCAAGAAAAAGGAAGTAAAGGACGTAGATCTTTCTCGTTTCAAACACTAAAAAAATCTATCTGACGAACAGAGAAAGTCCCCTTAATCTTTCCAAGTTACAGGCAAACACTGCAATAACAATTAAGAAAAAAATTATCTAAAAGGATAAAAGAAAAACAGGCATACAGGTGAAGTTCTCACGAGTATACCTGTTTTTCTTTTATTTACTATTACTACAAAGAAACTGTATTCATTATCTTTTCCAATGCACCGGCATTATTACGTACATAATCACCGGCATTCTTTCCAGCTTTATGCAGACAGGCCTCATCCGAAAGGAACTTGTTCATCAAACGGTCGAAGTCTTCTTTACCCTGAATTTCGAAACCTCCCTGACAAGCCTTCAGCCCTTGCGCCTCGAGGAACTTATAATTATTCGGGCCAAAAATGACAGGAATACCATATACAGCCGCCTCTAGTGTATTATGAATGCTGACTCCAAAGCCTCCTCCTACATACGAAATTTCTCCATAGCGGTATATTGACGACAACAGCCCGAAACAATCTATAATCAGACAATCAGCCTGTTTGACATTTTCTTCCGTAGCTTGTGTATAGCGTACTACCGGACGTTTCAACTTTCCGATAATTTCCTGCAAATGACTCTCGTCTATTACGTGAGGAGCAATGATCAGTTTCATTTCCGGATGCTCATTAAAATAAGGGATAAAGATATCTTCATCCGGAGCCCATGAACTTCCTGCAACAAAAGTCTTGCGATTATTTCCCTTGAAGCTTTCTACCAACGGTAATTCTTTCGCCTGACTGCAAATTTCCAGTACCCGGTCGAAACGAGTATCTCCTACTACTGTCGTACGAGTCACCCCAATACTTTCCAACAAGCGGACAGATTCTTCATTCTGTACAAAAAGATGGTCGAAACATTTCAAGACATTCTTATAACTTCCTCCATACCAGCGGAAGAAAATCTGCTGAGGACGAAAGATAGAAGAAACACTATATACCGGAATATTACTACGCTTCAGTTCACTCAGATAATTGCACCAGAACTCATACTTGATGAAAAAAGCCATATAAGGATGAGCCAGATCTATAAATCTCTTCACATTACGTGGAGAATCAAGAGGCAGATAACATACTACATCCGCCCCCTTATAATCTTTACGTACCTCATATCCCGAAGGCGAGAAAAACGTTTGCAGAATCTTATATTGCGGATATTGCTTACGAATCTGTTCTATCAGAGGACGTCCTTGCTCAAATTCACCCAGTGAAGCTGCATGAAACCACAAATATTTGGCTTGTGGATCAATCTGTTTCTTCAAGACAGCGAAAGCTTCCTTCTCGCCTTTCACCATCTTGGCTACTTTCTTATTAAAAAGTGCAGCCAGATGGACTGCACTTATATATAAAGCTATAACAAAATTATAAATCATGCCGGTTCTTATTTGAGTACCTCTACTGCACGACGCATACGTCTGACAGTTTCTTCTTTACCTAATACAGCCGAGATATCAAACATGTGAGGACCTTTTCCTTCGCCCACAAGCGTAAGGCGGAAAGCATTCATGATATTTCCCATATGGTAGCCGTGGTCTTCTATCCATTTCATAACCACTTCTTCCTGATGAGCCAGTGAAAAATCGTCGAGTGATTCAAGCAAGTCTGCAAGTTCTGTCATACGAACAGCAGAGTCTTCTTTCCAGCGTTTCTTTACAGTCTTTTCATCATATTCTGTAGGAGCTACGAAGAAGAACTTGCAAGTATCCCACAATTCCTTGATAAAGCTGACACGACCTTTCATCAGACCTACTACGGTTACAACTGTTTCCATAGGAGCTTCGATGCCATGTTCTTTCAAGATAGGCATAAACAAGCCTGCAATTTCCTCATCACTCTTCATCAGGATATATTCATGATTGAACCATTTACCCTTTTCATAATCGAACTTAGCCCCCGCTTTGCTACAACGATGCAAATCAAACAACTTAACCAGTTCGTCCAGTGACATGATTTCCTGATCATTTCCCGGATTCCATCCCAGCAAAGCCAGGAAGTTAATCACAGCTTCAGGCAAATATCCAGACTCACGGTATCCAGAAGAAACCTCACCAGTCTTCGGATCATGCCATTCCAATGGGAATACAGGGAATCCCAGACGGTCACCGTCACGCTTACTCAATTTACCGTTTCCATCCGGTTTCAACAACAATGGCAAGTGAGCAAATTCAGGCATTGTATCTTCCCAACCGAATGCACGATACAACAAGACATGCAACGGAGCAGAAGGCAACCATTCTTCACCACGAATTACATGAGATACTTCCATCAAATGGTCATCAACAATGTTTGCCAAATGGTAAGTAGGCAATTCGTCGGCTGACTTATACAGTACTTTATCATCCAATATAGAAGAGTTGATTACAACTTCTCCACGAATAATATCGTGTACATGCACATCTTCATTCGGTTCTATTTTGAAACGTACTACATACTGTGTTCCTTCGGCAATCAGCTTATCAACTTCTTCCTTCGGCATCGTAAGCGAGTTACGCATAGAATTACGTGTAGAAGCATCGTACTGGAAATTCGGAACTTCCTTACGCTTAGCCTCCAGTTCTTCCGGTGTATCGAAAGCAATATAAGCTTTACCGTTATCAAGCAATACGTTTACATATTTCTTATAAATATCACGACGTTCAGACTGACGGTACGGACCGTAATTTCCGCCAAAGCTTACACCCTCATCGAACTTAATGCCTAACCATTTAAAAGATTCGATAATATATTCTTCTGCCCCCGGAACAAAACGGTTTGAGTCTGTATCCTCAATACGGAAAATCAAATCTCCGCCGTGCTGGCGTGCAAAGAGATAATTATACAAGGCAGTGCGCACACCACCGATATGCAATGCACCAGTCGGACTCGGTGCAAAACGAACTCTAACTTTTCTTTCTGCCATAGTGGTCTTTATCTAAAAATACGCTGCAAAATTAAGCTAAATTTCCCGTTTTTTTCTTATTTTGCACGCAAAATATCCTAACACATGAAAAGTTTCCAAGCAGAAAGACAGTTTTCATACAAGAAATTACTGTATCAATGCGCCATTTTCTTGGCAGCAGTTGCCGTCATTGTCTATTTCTTACCAAAGGAAGGTACATTCAACTATCAATTTGATATTAACAAGCCATGGAAATACGGTTTGTTACAGGCATCATTCGATTTTCCTATATACAAGGGAGATGAAGAGGTCCGCCGGGAACAAGACAGCATCATGACCAATTATCACCCCTACTTCCTTCTGTCGGAAAATACAGGTGAAAAAGCAATCAGCCAGTTTAAAAGTGATTACAACCGGAGCTTACGCAAGATAATTCCTGACCCTACATATTCGCATCATATCGAACGAATACTGAAAAACGTATACGAGAAAGGAATTATTCCAGTAGAACAGCTGGGGAACTTGCGCAAAGACAGCATGCGCAGTATTCATATCATCAATAAAAATACTTCTATCCTACAAAGTGTAAGCGAACTGTATACCACTAAGAGGGCCTACGAGGAACTGATTTATTCTGATACATTACATTACAACAAGACGCTATTGCAGCGCTGTAACCTGAATAATTACCTAACTCCTAATCTCATGTATGACTCGGAGAAATCGGAAGCTGCAAAAAAAGATATCCTCTCCGGAGTATCTTGGGCCAAAGGGTTTGTAATGAACGGACAGAAAATAATCGACCGCGGCGAGATCATCGACCAGCGTACATTCGATATCTTGAGATCACTCCAAAAAGAATGGGACAAACGAGGCGAAACTATTACAGAAAAACGTCTGACTTTATTCGGACAGATTCTGTTTGTATCTATTCTTATAGGATGCTTCATGACCTATCTGGCACTGTTCCGCCGAGATTATTACCAAAAGAAAGGTAGTCTGGGGTTATTGTTCTTTCTTATTATATTCTTCCCCGTCATATCAGCTATCATGGTAGCTCATGCTTTCATGAGTGTATATATAGTGCCATTCACCATGCTTCCCATGATCATACGGATCTTCCTTGATTCACGTACGGCTTTCATGGCACATATTGTATCAATCCTGCTTTGCTCCATCTGCCTGCGAACCCCACATGAGTTTATCTTATTGCAGACAATAACCGGTATGGCCAGCATCTACAGCCTTCGCGAACTGTCTCAACGCTCACAATTATTACGCAGCGCCCTGATTGTCGTAATAACATATACCATACTCTATTTTGCACTCGACCTGATACACGTGAACGATATTGCGCAGCTTAACACATATATGTATGTCAATTTTATTATAAACGGTATTTTGCTGCTATTTACTTATCCGTTATTGTTTATTTTGGAAAAGACTTTCGGATTTACTTCGAATGTAACCCTGGTGGAACTTTCCAACATCAACAACAAGCTGATGCGTGAGATGTCGGAAGTTGCTCCCGGAACATTCCAGCATTCTCTGCAACTTGCTAACCTGACTGCCGCCGCAGCCAACCGCATTGGTGCCAACAGCCAGCTGGTGCGTACCGGTGCCATGTATCATGACATCGGAAAGATGCTGAACCCCGCTTTCTTTACCGAGAACCAGACAGGAGTAAACCCACATGACCAGTTGAACTATAAACAAAGCGCACAAATCGTCATAAATCATGTAACAGACGGTATGAAGCTGGCTGAAAAAAATGACCTGCCTCAAGTGATCAAGGACTTTATCCGCACCCATCATGGTCAAGGACTTACAAAGTATTTCTATATATCCTATCAGAATGAGCATCCCGATGAAGAAGTGGATAAAGAAGCATTCAGATATCCGGGTCCCAATCCGTTTACTAAAGAACAGGCTATTCTGATGATGGCCGACTCGGTAGAAGCAGCTTCAAGAAGCTTGAAGGAATATACTGAAGAAAGTATTTCCGGACTTGTCGACAAGATCATAGACAGCCAGGTACAAGAAGGATACTTCAAGGAATGTCCGATAACATTTAAAGATATTGCTACAGTAAAAAGTGTCTTTAAAGAAAAGCTGAAAACTATGTACCATACCCGTATCAGCTATCCGGAACTGAAGAAATAAAAGGCATTGCACAAAAAAGACCAAGGAAAGAACAATTTTTATTATCTGTATAGGCACTTCTTTGATAATTTTGAGATGTAAAACCTAAACACATACAGATATGAAAAATACTTTCTTCAAAGCAAGCGGCAGAAATCTTCTGACGTGTGCTATTTGTGCACTAATGGCAATGCCGGCATCTTCCCAACAAGCACTTTCCCTCAAGGATTATGAATATACAACCAGAGAATGGAAACGAATTGTAAGAAACAGTCCGGACAGTTTTTTCACAACCGATGAAGCAAAGCGGATTGCCGATAATGTGCTAGCTTTTCAACGTACAACAGGAGGATGGCCTAAGAACATTCCAATTCACCGCCCGCTGGGTGGAGAACTTCCTATCGTATTAGGAGATAAAGACAGGCGCAATGACTCCACAACCGACAATGACGCTACCATTCTGGAATTGACTTATCTGGCAAGACTTTATCAACAATCTCCCGAAGAACGTTATAAAGAAGCCTTTCTTAAAGGAGTGGAGTTTATCTTAAGCGGGCAGTATGACAACGGAGGGTGGCCACAGTTCTGGCCTGAACATAGGGGATATCAAGTATATATTACATACAACGATGATGCCATGGTACAAACAATGGAAATCATCCGAAACCTTCGTGACGGAAAAGCTCCCTTCGATATACTGGTAAACGATGAAATGAAAGCACGTCTGTCCGCCGCTTTCGATAAAGGGATAGAATGTATTCTGAATACTCAAATCAGAGTAAATGGTAAACCGACCATATGGTGTCAGCAACACGACAACATAACCTTAAAACCAGCTCCGGCCCGAACATTCGAATTGCCTTCCTTCTGCACGGCAGAAAGCTGCTCACTGGTTCACCTGCTAATGGAACTCCCCGATCCGGACGAACGGGTAAAGGCAGCAGTTAATGGCGCAATGGAATGGCTTGATTTACATAAATTATATGGCATACGTGTTGAGCGGTTCATAACTCCTGAAGGCAAGCGTGACACACACGTAGTGAAAGACGAAAAGGCCGGACCTGTATGGGCACGTTTTTACGACCTGGAAAACGAAGAACCGCTATTCTGCGACCGTGATGGAGTTCCCCGTAAATCATTTTCCGAACTTGGATATGAGCGTCGAAATGGTTACAGCTGGTACAATCAGGCTCCCGAATCACTCAATGAAGAATATCAGCACTGGAAAGAAAAATATATGTAATTTACATATACAACCAGTTCTTTAAGTGCAGGTAAAAAGCAAGTCTAATCAGCTCCTCTCCTAACTCCATTATTTTTTGTACAAATTTTCAAAAAACATCGAGAAAAGTTCAGGAAAATATGCTGATATTTCCGACAAAATATGCTGATGTTTTTCTTATACGCCGATACACATTGGTTATCAATTATTTACAAGAAGCAGTATATCGGCGTAAAGAAAAATATAAACTGGATATCTTACAATCATCAATCAGAGTTCTTGAGTCAAGCTATCGAGCAAACCTCCGCAAGCATCTTCCAGTATGTCAAGTACATTTTCAAATCCTTGGGCCCCGCCATAATAAGGATCAGGAACGTAGTCGACTACCTTCACCCGACAATAGTCGGTCATCCGGCCTATTTTCCGTTCCGTTTCCACATCAGGAGCTTTCTCCTTCAAGGCATCAATATTGCGGTCATCCATACCCAAAATCAAATCGAACTCATAAAAATCATCAGTACGAACAGGACGTGAACGGTGAGTAATGTTATACCCCCGGCGAATAGCATGTGTACGCATCCGGTCGTCAGCAAGTTCTCCTTGATGATAACTGCTGATTCCCGCTGAATCTACTTCTATCTCCTTTTCCAGTCCCGCACGTTTGATATACGTACGCATAATTTCTTCTGCCGAAGATGAACGGCATATATTGCCGAGACAAACAAACAAGATTCTTTTCATACTCCGATACCTAAATATTTTTTAAACTTGCTTACGCTAGTATTCATAATCAACGCTTCCGGGAACTCAGTTTCATTTACCAGCTCCAATGCATAATCGTAGGTGGCAATATCAAACGAGATATGTGCATCACTACCCAAAATCACCGGAACATCATAGCGACGGCATAACTTCAGTATTTCCAGATTATTGCTCCGGGCGTCAACTTTGCCCCGACAGGGTTTCAGTGATGAATTATTTATCTCAAGCAACGTATGATGCTCCTTTGCCGCAAGTACAATAGGCTCGAAGTTCAACTTTGCAGTCCCATCACCCGGATGACTAATGATATGAATATATGGATTAGACACAACCTGAACCATACCATGTGTATTCTCTTCGGGTGTCCCCCACTTATAACAAAGTGAATGAATACCGGCAATACGCAAGTCAAGAATCTTCAAATAAAACTCATCCAGATCGAGATTGCCTTCGCTGTCGAGAATATTAATTTCTGCTCCCAACAAAAGTTCTATTCCATACATCTGGCGCGGAACCACATGCAGGTTACGGAAATAAATCGGATCGCATGTACCCGGTATACCCGGTGAATGTTCTGTAATCCCTAATAATTTCAATCCCTTACCAGCAGCAGCCTGTGCCATTTCCTGCAAGGAACTAAAAGCATGACCGCTTGCTACGGTATGCGTATGTACATCCAGTTCTATTTTCATACGAATATTTTTTACATCGGATCGACATCGTAATAAACCAACAGCGAACGGAAACGTTCATCCTCAACAATGGCACGTTGCACTTGCTGAAGATATTCACGCACTTTCGACATCGAAGCCTGTTGTTCAATTTTCACTACAATCTTTTTAATAAATAAAGTCTGTATACGCGACACTGGAGGACGGTCGGGTCCCAACACACGACTACCAAGTCCGTTTCTTAAGTACCCGGCCATCAAGTCGGCAGCCTGATCGAGTACTTCCTCTTTACGATGTTTCAAATACACATAAATCAACCGGTAAAAAGGCGGATACTTAAACAAATTACGTTCTTCAATTTGTGATTGAAACAATCCTCCATAGTCATTGCTTACTACCTGAGCGATCAAAGGAAGATCGGGAGATTTGGTTTGTAGCACTACCAACCCTTGTTTGTTCTTTCTTCCAGCACGCCCGGCAACCTGCGCCATCAACTGAAAAGCCCGTTCATACGAACGGAAATCCGGATAGTTCATCATCGAATCCGCATTCAAAATACCAACAACACTCACACGGTCGAAGTCAAGTCCTTTTGAAACCATCTGTGTACCAATCAGAATATCCGTCTTACCATCCTCAAAATCGGCAATGATCCTTTCATATGCGGTACGGGTACGCGTGGTATCCAAGTCCATACGAGCCACACGGGCATCCGGAAATATCAGTTTAATATCATCTTCTATCTTCTCGGTTCCAAATCCTCGGTTTATCAGTTCTACCCCTCCACATGCCGGACAAGACTTTGGAACTTCATAAGTATAACCACAGTAATGACAGGTCAGCTGATTCAATCCTTTATGATACGTCAGACTGACATCACAATTCTTACACTTCGGTATCCATCCACACGTACGGCATTCTATCATCGGAGCAAATCCTCTGCGGTTCTGGAAAAGTATAACCTGCTCCTTCTGTTCAAGTGCCTCACGGATTTTCTGAAGCAAGAGTGGAGAAAACTGAGCCGTCATCCGCTTCTTTCGGGCAAGTTCCTTGATATCTACCACCTCGATATGAGGAAGCAAAACATTCTGATGTCGTTCGGTAAGCTGTACCCAGCCATATTTTCCATGAACAGCATTATAATAGGTTTCGATACAAGGTGTAGCCGTACCCAACAGTGTCTTTGCTCCGAACATCGATGCCAGTACGATAGCTGCATTGCGCGCATGATAACGTGGAGCCGGATCCTGCTGTTTATAGGTATTTTCATGTTCTTCATCCACGATGACCAGTCCCAAACGCCGGAAAGGCAGAAAAACCGAAGAACGTACTCCAAGTATTACATCATAATCGTCATCAGTAAGTTGTTTACGCCATATCTCTACACGTTCAGCATCCGGAAACTTGGAGTGATAAATTCCCAGCCGGTTACCAAATACCCTTTTCAAACGTTCGGTGATTTGTGTAGTCAGTGCTATCTCCGGCAACAAATACAACACCTGCTTTCCTGCCTGAATTGCCTGCTGAATAAGATGAATATAGATTTCAGTCTTTCCGCTTGCAGTAACACCATGAAGCAAGCAGACATTTTTCTGATGAAAGTGCGTCAGGATCTCGTTATACGCCTGCTGCTGGGCACTGCTTAAAGGGTTCAAAGGTGATACACTTACTTGCTCGGCAGACAAACGTCCGATTTCGAACGAGTAAATTTCGAAAACTCCTTTTCCAATTAATCCATTAAGCACTGCACTAGTAGCACCAGCCGAATCTAACAAAGCCTTACGGGAAACTTCCTTAAGTTCTTTCTTTTCTTCAGTCCAGCCGGACAGCTCTATATATTTCATGAGTAGAGCCAGTTGTTTGGGAGCACGTGCCAATGCATCAAACTGACGATGGACGGCCTCTTCTGTCTGCATAGCAGCAGACAATCGCACCCTACTCTCTACACGCGGTTTATAGCTGCGTTTCAGCTCTTCTTTTACCAGAATCGCCTCTTTTTCCAATAAAGCTTTGATTACCGGCAACAAATTCTTTATTCCACTGGACTTTTCCAGTTGTGTAATACATTGCTCCGAATCGTTACCCAACAGATCAAGAATACGCTGTTCCTTCTCGGAAAGAGGTTGCAGTGCCTCAAACTCCGGATTTAAGACAACTAATGTTTCGCTTTCCAGCTTCATTCCAGAAGGTAAGGCAGCCTTGTATACATCTCCCAGCGTACAGAGATAATAATCTGCCAGCCATTGCCAGAAATCATACTGCCGCCTCAACAAAACAGGAGATTCATCGAGTACCTCCATAATGTCTTTTGTTTCATAGGCCTCAGGCGCCGTTTGATGTACTTTGGTTACAATAGCCGTATAATACTTCTTGCTCCCGAACGGAACGACGATTCGACAGCCTGCCTTTATCTTATCCGCCAACTCATCGGGAACGGAATAAGTATATTGTCCGGCTATGGGCAAAGGCACTATGACATCCACGTACTTCTTCATGGCTGCAAAGTTACAAAAAACAGTTCTATCCCATTTGGTACGTCAGGCAAACTTTTATAGCTTTGTAAAGAAACTCTTAAATCAACCAAAATGAAGATATATAAGATAGGTATTATAGGCTGTGGAGGTATCGCCCAAAAGATGGCGGCCACACTGGAAAAGATGAAAGGAGTAGAACGATATGCCGTAGCATCGCGCAATCAGGAGAAAGCAGAAGCATTTGCGAATAAATGGGGATTCACTAAGGCATATGGCTCCTACGAAGAACTGGCAAGCGATCCTGAAGTCGACTTAATCTATATCGCAACTCCACATGCCATGCACTACGACAATGCACATATGTGTATTGAGAAAGGTAAACCCGTATTATGCGAAAAAGCTTTTACAGCCAACGCCCGTCAGGCTGAAGATCTCCTTGCTTTCGCCAAAGAAAAAGGAGTATTCATTACCGAAGCTATATGGACCCGGTATATGCCCCTTTCACTTAAAATACAAGAACTGCTGAAAGAAGGAGTAATCGGAACACCGTATACCTTGTCGGCTAACCTCAGCTATCCGATAAGCAACAAAGAAAGAATTATCCGTCCGGAACTTGCAGGAGGAGCTCTGCTCGATATTGGAGTCTATACACTAAACTTTGCTGCAATGGCTTTCGGAAGTGATATTGCTGAAACTCATTCTGTCTGCCAGAAGACACAAACGGGAGTCGACGCGCAAGAAAGTATAACACTCTTTTATAAAGATGGCAGAATGGCAACTCTGCAATCGAGTATCTATGCAAAAAGTGACAGAATGGGAGTCATTTCGGGCGACAAAGGGCATCTGATTGTAGAAAATATCAACTGCCCTGAATCGGTACGGGTTGTCGATGAAAACTATAAAACCATAGCGGTATATCATGCACCGGAACAGATCAGCGGCTACGAGTATCAGGTATATGCCTCCATCGAAGCTATTGAAAAGAGATGGCTGGAATCGCCGTACATGCCTCATGCCGAAACATTACGCATCATGAAACAAATGGACAACCTCAGAAAAGAATGGGGAGTAATATATCCATGCGACTGACAAGCAGTAGTTTATAAACACATAAATAAAGGTGGAGAAATTCTGTTCATACAGAAACTTTCTCCACCTTTATTTATACAGATCCTGGTATATCAAAACATGTAAGCCAATGATATCTGCCAGGTATTTCGTTTCATCTCAATAGTCATCTGATCATCTACCGATCTAGCCATTTTGCTCAGTCCAAAGTTATAATTAACTCCAGCTTGCAAATGACCGAGTAATTTTACACCAGCTCCTACATTGAATGAAGTATTGCACGACTTCATGTCGAAACTTTCAGTAAAATGTCCGCTTCCTACATTAAATCCGAACTGAGGTCCTGCAGCAATATAAGCACCCAGTGTACTTCCTAATCCTAACGTCCACTTCAGGTTAACAGGAACCTCAATGCTTTTAAAAGTCTGGCTGACTTCCTCATTACCACTTTGAGCCTTTGCACCCGACTGATTATACAAGGCAGCGACATCAACTCCCAGACCTACAATAGGAATTGTAAACTCAGCCATCGGACCAATAAAGAATCCGGTACGATTATCTCCTTTTACAATGTCTTCCGAAAAAGTCAATTTCGAAATGTTCAGTCCCCCTTTTAGACCAAACTGAAACTGAGCCTGTGCCGGCATTGCCATAAACAAGCAAGCTACAATCATTAAGGCCGATAAAATCTTCTTCATAAATATAAAATATTAAATGTTACAAGCGCAAAAATAAGGAATAAATGATAAGAATACAAATCAGGCACCAAATATAGAATGACATCCTGTCCACTTTTATGACCGATTGACACTATGCTATGTTTATCAAAGTTTAATTCAACTGGCTTTCTTTCAACGAAGGTTAAAATATTCTATCATAATGTCAGGCATACCAAACGGGCATACAGTTTGCACAATATCGGGTGAATCGCGAAAGCGAAAGGAGGAGCGATTCTAAGAAACAAGATTAATAAAAGAACTTAAATAATAGGAGATTACAATTATGATGCCGATTAGAAGAAATTACAATCAGAACTGGTTACCAAGTATTTTCAATGATTTCTTTGATAACGATTGGATGGAAAAAGCCAATGCAACGGCTCCAGCTATTAACGTAGTTGAAAACGACAACAGCTATAAAATAGAAGTTGCAGCTCCGGGTATGACAAAAGAAGACTTCAACATTCATCTTACCGAAGATAATCAGTTGGTAATATCAATGGAGAAAAAGAACGAAACAAAAGACGAAAAAAAGAAATATTTACGCCGCGAGTTTTCTTATTCTAAATTCGAACAGTGCATGATTCTGCCTGAAGATGTTGAAAAAGAAAAAATCAGCGCCTCTGTCGATAACGGTGTTCTTAACATTGAATTACCAAAGATGACACAGGAAGAAAAGAAAGAAGCCAATAGAGTGATTGAAATTAAATAAACGATTCTAACCACCAAATCCCTGTTCCAGAGAAATCCGGGACAGGGATTTTTTTTATTTCTACTATGAACAAGCCAGTTGTTATTATGAACTTTACGGGAGTATATGATTACGAACCCTTCTCCCACAATAAAAAATTTACATGGCTAGACTGTACACACTTGCAAGGTGTAGAATGCTACTGTGATAAAGAGGGTGCACATGCACTGAAAAGAGTTATAGCAAACTATCCAGCAGATGGGATTCATTTCATCGACTCTGGCAACTATCATTATCTGACTAAGTTTTGGACAGATAAAATACAGCAACCTTTTTCGTTAATAGTATTCGATCACCATCCAGACATGCAGCCCCCTCTTTTCGAAGAAATGATTTCGTGCGGAAGCTGGGTAGAAGATACTATAGAATCGAACCCTTATTTACGCAAAGTAATTATCATAGGAGCATCCGAAAACCTAATCAAGCATGTTTCTCCTAAATACCGGCAAACAGTGGAATTTTATAGCGAACAAAGTCTGCAACGCGAAGCTTCGTGGAAACAGTTTTCTAACGAAACAATCGATACTCCGGTATATATTTCTGTAGATAAGGATGTACTTAACCCACAGTCTGCCGTTACCAATTGGGATCAAGGCTCCCTTACATTAAATGAACTGGAGCATTTGTTATCTATTATCCTGAAACATGAAAAAATAATAGGCATAGACATTTGTGGAGAATGTTCATCTACACTCAATATATTCGAAGCAGAAAAAGGAACGCAGTTAGATAATACCGCCAATCAGGAATTACTGAACCTCTTCCTCAATTGCCAGACAAGCAATCTGTAACAGACCATCAGAACGTAAGCCGCAGAGAAAATCCCATATTACGCAGACTGGGCAAACGGAAATAGTCTATGCCCCGCATATCATTTCCCATACTGGCCGTGCTCATCGGATCGAAAGGAGCTTTATTATAAAACATCAGTAAATTCCGTCCGACAAAAGATACTTTTATATTCTGCATCCAGTTTACCCAACGATACATCGGAACATTGTATCCCAAAGTCAATTCTGCCAAACGAACATTGGTTGCATCGTATACATAAAGTTCTCCAATACCCGGCATTCCCGATGTCACAGAATAATACTGGAAAACTGGAATTTTCTTCCCGCTGATCCATACTCCTCCCTGGTCACGTGCATCTGCTGTAATCAGTGAAACTCCATAACGATCAAGCATAGCTTGTGTCATAGACAAGGCTTCTCCCCCAAAACTGCCTTGAAGAACCAAGCCAAGTTCCAAACCTTTCCAACTGAAATCATTTGACCATCCTATCATATAATCCGGAGAAGTATTACCAGCATATACATAATCATTACTTCGTTCCGGCAAACCGGTCTGTGTATTGAAAAGAACATTGCCGGCTGCATCTTTTCGGAAGGTACTGACATATATATCTCCAATTGAACCTCCGGGAACCAGTCTCTCCTCAGCAAGCTGACCATATGAAGCGAGCTTTAAGTAATTAACTGTAAATTCTCCCGTTACAGAATTTACAACCTCATGAAAATCCTTAATCTTATTCTTGTTGAGCGTATAAGTAAGGTTAGAACTCCATGAAACAGGACCTAAAGGCTGATTCAGTCCTAACGACACTTCCAGCCCCTTATTTTGTATCTCAGCTTTCCCCAGATAAGTTGCTAGAGGTATGTCACTATCCGTAGATGTTGAATACATGGTAAAAGAAAAATTCAACTTATTATTAAACATACCCAGATCGAAACCTGCTTCATACGATTTAGTCTTTTCACAAGCAATCCTTCCCTGAATGAAAGATGACGCATCTCTATCGTACGACCATAAACCATTAGGCAAATAATATTGATGAGAAGCACCACTCTCAGCATAAGCCAGACGAAATTTCAAAAAAGACAATACATTCGAATGTGACATTATAGAGGTTGGAATAAACGAAAGACCTGCCGATGGATAAAAAACATCATCATAACTTTCTCTTGTTCCTCCACTCCACAAATACTGCCATTCCTTACGTGCTCCGGCATTTATATAAAGGAAATCTTTGTAACCGACTTGCAAAGAAGCAAACAACGCATTGTTGCGGTCGTGCAAATCGACATCCCAGTCTTTTCTTTTCGCACTATCCAGATTATCAAGAGAAAAAATATTCGGTTGTACCAAACCGCCGCCATGTAAGTTATACTCGTATTTTCTATCGCGAAACACTGTTCCTAATAATGCATTAAAAGAAAAATTACCAGCAGATTTCTGAAGATGAAAAGCTAAATCAGCGTAGGTCTGATTTAAATCTGCATTTACCTTTCCATACTCTCCCAAAGAAGAATCTTTCAATAAATAACGAGTAGAAGCATATAATTCCTGTGTCTGCATCTGTTTATCTTTATCATAATTTACATGTGCGGTAAAATCCAGCCAATCGGTCAATGAGTATCGGAATCCCAACCCTGCCCGTATACGGTCTTTAGTATTCACAAATAAATTACGTTTCTCTATCCAATACGGATTTTGCCAGTCGGCATAATGCCAATACTGAGTAGCATATCCTTCATCCGGATTGTAACGTTCGAAACGACTATATTCATCTTTCTTCCGTAAAACTTCGGGCAACAGATAAACCGGTACAATCGGATTAAAATAGTCACCTTGTGCCAGCATGTTATGCTCCTTGGTACGAATATACATCAAGCTGGCATCAATATTCAACTTTCCATCCAGTAAAGTCGTTGTATTACGGAATGTCAGATTATAATGGTTACTACTATTGTTATCAAGCAGTCCAACCGCATTCTGGGTCATGGCAGAAAAATAACTTTGATTCACTTCCGTACCGGCAGATACAGTAACAGCATTATTCACCGTATGTCCGGTACGATAAAAGTCGGAAGGATTCCAGGCAAATGGAGTTTTCACATCCGATGCCCAACCCTCATAAACATGCTGAAATTCCGGCATAACAAAAGGCTTGGCAAAAGTTGTCGTATTCGATACCGTAATGGAAGGTTTATGCTCTTTCTTCCCTCGCTTGGTCGTAATAAGAATAACTCCATTGGCAGCATCACTTCCATACAGCACAGAAGCAACTGCTCCCGACAAGACTGAAATACCTTCTATATCTTCTGCATTAAATGAAGCGATACCATCTGATAATAATCCATAACCCTTATAGATTGAATAAAACTCTTCCGCAGAAAGTTGAGGAAATGGCACTCCATCAATCACAAAAAGAACATTATCATTTCCTTGGAAACTTCTTGCGCCTCTCATCTCAATCTTTACTCCCCCTCCAGTTCCCATAGAGCTGGGCTGAATAGTTGCACCGGTAATTCTGCCGACTAATGAATTCAGGAAATTAGCATCTTTAGCTTTAACGAAAGTTTCTCCTTCCAGATACTGAGACAAATACGGATTTCTCAAAGCTCTTGACTCTACAATTGCTACCGTGTCAATGTTCTCAGCCCATAAACTCCCCGCTGAGAGTATCAAAAATTTCCCTAATAAAAGGAACAAACCATATTTCTTCATAATACAAAGGTTAACTTTAATAATAATGCAAGTTATCAAAATCCATTAATTCAAACAAAAATATACTTATAAAAATTACACATCTTTCAACTATAGCTAACCAATATGTCCAATATAAAAGAAAAATATTAAATTTGCATATTTATAGCAAGAAAATAAGCGGATCTTAACTTGATATAGCTATATGATAGATGAAAGGAAGTTAATATTATCTGTTAAATCTGGTTCCGAAAAAGCCTACCGAACCTTGTACGAAATGTGGGTATCAAGGCTATATCAATTTGTATATCAATACTTAAAATCGGAAGAAACAACAGATGATGTCGTACAGGAAACATTCTATCGCATATGGATTAACCGAGAAAAACTAGATGCCGAGTCATCATTCAAAGCTTATCTGTTTACAATTGCTTATCATTTATTACTTAAGGAGTTACGCCGACAGTTAAATAACACCTCAATGGAGGAGTTTATAGAATATAATGACAACATACGAACTTCAGGAGATGAAGCTGAAAAACAAATAGACTTCGATCAGTTCTGCAAAGCACTAAAACAAGCTAAAGAAAAACTTACTCCACGCCAACGTGAGATTTTTGAACTAAACAAGGAACAAAATTTATCTGTTGCAGAAATTGCAGAGCAACTATGCATAAAAGAGCAAGTAGTACGTAACCAATTATCAACGGCCTTAAAAATAATACGAACCGAACTTCAGCAATATTCTTTCATATTACTCCTTTTTTTAAGCCATTTCTAATTTTTATGTTTTCTAACATAGAAATATACATGTTATATTTTACGTGTTTGTGGATATTACCAATAAACAAGGTAATAGTTTTATGGACACAAACATACAGAACAAGGTAAAAGATTTATTAGATAAATTCCGTTCGGGAGCTATATCTTCTGAGGAATTTAAAGAGTTATCGGCAAAGATAAACCAGTCATCTGAAGCTGATTTAGAGTTTCTGTTTTCTGACGAATGGGATAAATTCAACAGCTATGAGCCTTTATCACAAGATAAAATAAACTCTCTGTATAGAAAACTGAACAAGCAAAGACACATAACGCCATTCATGAAGGTGCAAAAATATTGGTTACAAATAGCAGCATCCATTCTTTTGATACTATCATGTGGCATTAGTGTTTTATACTACACTCAGCATAAAGATATTGAATATCTTGCTCAGCAAAATATAACCATAAACTCAGGTGAACATGGAACTTCATTGGTAACATTGCCCGATGGAACTCTTGTACATCTGAATGCAAAATCATCACTGTCCTACAAACAGGATTTCGGACGTGATAACCGTAAGGTAGAATTGTCGGGTGAAGGATATTTTGAAGTTAAAAAGAATACAGAGAAACAGTTCATTGTAGGCACTGAAGTAATGGATATTACAGTAACAGGAACAACATTTAATGTATATGCGTATGAGCACAAAAATTTTGTTGAAATGGCTCTTGTAGAAGGAAGTGTCAATGTTACAACAAAAGATCCCGCTCATAATACATTGAATGTAAAGCCGAACCAGAAAGTGATATACGATAAACGAACAGGGTTATTGAGCCTTGAAGAAACTTCAAATAAAATGGAAACAGCATGGCTGACCAAAGAGCTTACTTTCCGACATGAAAAGATGAAAGATGTATTCCAATGTCTGGAACGTAAATTCGGAGTAACTTTCAACATAAAGAACAAAAATATATTGCAGGATGTGTATACAGGTTCTTTTAATGATGAAAATATAAGAAGCGTTCTGAATGTGTTGAAAATACACTACGGATTCGAATACACAATGGATGAAGAAACTATAACCATAGAATAACAACTAATCTAAATATTAACCTTAAAACTATGAAAAGACAGATGAAAACATGAAAAAACATCCCCGGACAATCGGCAATCATCCGGGGAAATGGCTCAGTCCATAAGTAAAACTATGTTGGCGCATAGTAAAACCGAACTTAAAAACCTAAATTTATTACGTACTTATGAAAATCAAACATCAATTTACTGATTTGCACAAAGATAGTAAAAAGCGTAGTAAAATCTGCCTTTTATGTGCATCTTTGTGTATGTTTACATTTACCGGCGGTTATGCACAAACCGGAAAAGTCAGCCTCAACCTGAATAACGCATCGGTAAAAGAACTTTTTACTGCTATTGAAAAACAAACTCCCTACCGCTTCTCATACAGAGATGTAGAAGTAAACGGTAAAACAGGCATCTCTCTATCTGTTAAAGATGAAGAACTGAAAGACCTACTTACAAGTGAACTGGCAAAACAGAACTTATCTTATAAAGTTTCAGGTAATAAGATTGTTATTACCCCTATCAAGAAAAAATCCGATAAAAAACAGCCAACGAATATATCTGGAAAGGTTGTCGATGCAAACGGTGAACCAATTATCGGTGCTACGATAAAAGAAGAAGGTACCAGTAATGGCGCTATAACAGATTTTGACGGTAATTATTCACTCACAGTTTCAAGCCCTGATGCAATTCTGCAATTCTCTTATGTCGGTTACAAATCTGAAGAATTTATGGCCGATAAAGGTGTAATCAATGTTACTATGCGAGAAGATACAGAACGCTTGGACGAAGTGGTTGTTACAGCATTGGGTATCAAACGTGCAGAAAAAGCGTTGTCATACAATGTTCAGCAAGTAAAATCAGAAGAGCTTGTAAGAGTAAAAGACGCTAACTTCGTAAACTCACTGAATGGTAAAATTGCCGGTGTAAGCATCAACAAGAGTGCCAGCGGTGTCGGTGGTGCTACACGTGTAGTAATGCGTGGTGCAAAATCTATAGAAGGTGATAACAATGCACTCTATGTAGTAGACGGTATTCCATTGTTCAATACAAACATGGGAAATACAGACAGTGGTATCATGGGTGAAGGAAAGGCCGGAACTGAAGGTATTGCCGACTTCAACCCTGAAGATATCGAAAGTATCTCTGTATTGAGCGGTCCGTCGGCAGCAGCATTGTATGGTAGTAGTGCAGCAAACGGTGTGATCCTTATCACCACTAAAAAAGGTAAAGAAGGCAAATTGCAACTTTCATTTTCTTCTTCTACCGAATTCAGCAAAGCATACATGACTCCTGAATTCCAAAATACTTACGGTAATAAAAAGGATATGTATGAAAGCTGGGGTGAAAAACTCGCCACTCCTTCTGATTATGACCCTAAAAAAGATTTTTTCAACACAGGAACTAACTTTATCAACTCATTGACCTTAACAACCGGTACTAAACAGAACCAGACGTTTGCTTCTATCTCGTCTACCAACTCTGACGGTATCGTTCCCAACAACTCATACAACCGCTTGAACTTTACGATCCGTAATACTTCAACTTTCCTGAATGACAAGTTACAACTTGATTTAGGAGCATCGTATATCAAGCAAGATGATAAGAATATGGTTTCGCAAGGTCAATACTGGAATCCGGTTATGGCAGCCTACCTCTTTCCACGAGGAGAAAATTTTGAAGAAATCAAAACTTTCGAACGCTTTGACGACAGCCGTAAAATTCCCGTTCAGTACTGGCCGATAGCAGAATCAACTTATGCTTCGCAGAATCCATACTGGACCGCATTCCGTAACGTTTCAACCAACAATAAGAGCCGCTACATGTTCAATGTCGGATTAACTTATAAAATAACCGACTGGATCAATCTGGCTGCACGTTACAGAATGGACGATACTTATGTAAAATTCGAACGTAAGATTTATGCATCTTCCGACCAGGTTTTTGCAGAAGGTACTAAAGGACATTACGAATATAGCAATTACAATGACCGTCAGGAATATGCTGACTTCATGGTAAATATTAATAAGCAGATCAAAGACTTTAATATTTCTGCCAACCTTGGATGGAGTTATTCCAATTATTGGGCATTGGAAAGAGGATATAAAGGAACCTTACTGAAAGTTCCTAACAAATTTGCTGTTTCCAATATCGACCCGTCAAACGGCCGTACTTCAGAAAAAGGCGGTGACAGCCGTATCCGTAACCATGCTATTTTCGGCAACGTCGAACTGGGATGGAAGAGTATGCTTTACTTAACCTTGACCGGACGTAACGACTGGAACTCTCGTCTGGTAAATACCAACGAAGAATCATTCTTCTATCCGTCTATCGGTTTGTCTGGTATTATTTCGGAAATGGTACAGCTTCCTGAATTTATTTCTTATTTGAAAGTACGTGGTTCTTATACAGAAGTTGGTGCTCCAGTTTCTCGTTCTGGATTAACTCCTGGTACAGTAACAACTCCAATCGTCGGAGGTATTCCGTCGCCGACATATATTTATCCATTCACTGACTTTAAAGCTGAACGCACCAAATCTTACGAAGTGGGAGTTAGCTTACGCCTGTGGAACAAATTCAGTGCAGAAGTTACTTACTATAAATCGAATACATACAACCAGACATTCCTGGGAGATTTACCGGAATTCACCGGTTATCAGAAGATTTACCTGCAAGCAGGTAACGTAGAAAATAGAGGTTGGGAAGCTTCTTTCGGCTATAATGATAAGTTTAAAAACGGTCTGGCTGTTTCTTCTACATTTACATTCTCAAAGAATATAAATGAGATTAAGGAGATGGTGAAAGACTATCATACCGATTTGATGGAAGCTCCGATTAACATTCCGGAAGTACTGAAAGACAATGGTCGCGTTATTCTGAAAGAAGGTGGAAGTATTCACGATATTTATGCAAACACTTTCTTCAAGAAAGATAGTCAGGGATATGTTGAAGTAAAAAGTGACGGAACCTTCGGTCTGGAAAGAGGTGAACCTGTATACTTAGGAAAGACATCTCCAGACTTTAACATGGGATGGAACAATGCCCTGTCATATAAAGGATTTGGATTCAGCTTCTTAATCAACGGACGATTTGGTGGAGTGGTTACTTCTTCTACCGAAGCTATCCTCGACCGTTTCGGTGTATCCAAACGTTCTGCAGAAGCTCGTGACGCCGGAGGTGCTCTGTTCCCAGGACAAGGCCGGGTAGATGCAAAGACATACTACCAAATGATTGGTACAGGAGGTTATGAAACTTCAGGATACTACCTGTACAGCGCAACAAATATCCGCTTGCAAGAAATGACATTCAGTTATACAATGCCAGACAAATGGTTTGCCAATGTACTGAAAGATGTTACCGTTTCTTTCATTGCTAACAATCCATGGATGTTATATTGCAAAGCTCCCTTTGACCCTGAGCTAACACCGTCAACAAGCACTTACGGACAAGGTAATGATTATTTCATGCAACCCAGCGTACGCAGCTTCGGTTTTGGCATTAAATTTAAACTATAAAAAACAAACCCTTTGATTATGAAAAAGATAAACCAATATAAATTTATAGCAGGCGTATTTGCTGTGTCACTATTGGCATCATGCAATTACGAAGAAATCAACACCAATCCATTTGAGCTGACCGATGAAGAAGGAGTCATGGACGGAGTTGCTGTAGGTGGTTTAATCACTACTATCGAACGTACAGTATTTCCAGTAGGAACACAGGCAGATGATACTGACATTATCAATCAGTATCAAACAGACTATCACTTATCGGCTGACTGCTGGAGTGGTTTCTTCGGACAGAATAATACATGGGGAGGCGGAAACAGTAACGTTACTTATTTCTTGAATGACAGCTGGATTTCCGGAACTTATAAACGTGCATATACCAACGCACTTGACCCATGGAAAAAGCTGAAAGCCGCAGCCGAGAAAAACAATACTCCTGAAGTATTTGCCTTAGCACAAATCCTGAAAATTTCAGCTTGGCACAAAGCATTGGAATGTTTCGGTCCGATGCCTTATTCACATGCAGCCGATGCTACCATGAATATCCCATTCGACTCCGAGAAAGATATTTATACAGCTATATTTAAAGATCTGACAGAAGCCATTGAAATCCTGACAGAAAAGGCAGAAAATGGTGTAGAGGTTATGAGTGAATATGATGTTGTATATGCTGGTAACTCAACCAAATGGGTAAAATATGCAAATTCTCTGCTACTCCGTCTTGCTATGCGTGTCCGCTACGCCGATGAAGCCTTATCGAAACAATATGTTTCACAGGCATTAAACCATTCCATTGGTGTCATGACTGCCAAAGACGATGAAGCACAGATGAGTACAGGAGCCGGATACACATTCCGAAACAACATCTATTGGTTGTCTGAACAATATGATGAATCTCGCATGGGTTCGTCTATGTTCTCTTACTTAATGGGATATGAAGACCCTCGATTAAGTGCTTACTTCTTGCCAGTAGACTCTAAAAGTACACAAGGAAAAGAAGCGTTCGATGGGAAACAGTATCAGGCGGTTCCTGCAGGACATCTATATGGAAAGAATGATGAATATAAGATGTTTTCTAAACCTAACATACAAGCAGCTACACCAACTTACTGGTTACGTGCTTCCGAAGTCTACTTCCTGCGAGCTGAAGCTGCTTTAATATGGGGCGGTGAATTTGGAAATGCAGAAGACTTGTATAAGCAAGGTATTGAAATGTCTTTCCAGGAAAACGGAATCAGCTCAGCCGTAGATGCTTACATGAATTCTGGTAAAACCCCGATCAAGCATGAAGTTGGTGGAAGTTATTCTTGTAGTTTTGCTGCTCCTTGTGCCACAACCGTAAAATTTGAAGGTAATACGGAACAGAAACTCGAAAAAATCATGATCCAGAAATGGATTGCTCTTTTCCCTAACGGACAAGAAGCCTGGACAGAATGGAGAAGAACCGGATATCCTAAACTGAACCCTGTTATGGCAAACAGAGGTAGCAGCCAAGGAGTTACAACAGAAGGAGGCATTCGCCGAATGATTTATCCTATCAGTTTCTACCAAACAGCTGACGGACAGAAGATTTATAACGAAGCCGTTAAAATGCTAAGCAACGGACAGGACTTACCTAGTACACACTTGTGGTGGGACTGCAAATAATAACCGAATAATTAATACAGTAAAGACATGAAAACACTAAAAAAATTATTATACATCATACCTTTATTGGGAGCAATGATAACCTCTTGTACCGATGTAGAAAACATAGAAGTAGAACACATCGGCGGATATAACACTTTAGGAGACAGTGAATATTACGCTAACTTACGTGCCTATAAGGAAACAGCTAAGAACTACGGACGTCCGGTTGCTTTCGGCTGGTTCTCAAACTGGGCTCCTTCAGGTGTAATGAGAAAAGGTTACTTATCTTCAGTACCCGACAGTATGGATATTATCTCCATGTGGAGTGGTGCTCCGGGAAGATATGAAATCACTGAAGCACAGAAGGCAGACAAAGAATTTGCACAGAAAGTAAAAGGAATCAAACTGCTGGAAGTTAGCTTACTTTCTCACCTGGGAAAAGGCAGAACTCCTGAATATATCTACGATGAGATTGAAAAACAAGCAGCCGAAGAAGGATGGTCTGATTCAGAACTTGCAGCAGCAAAAAAATACGCACGCTGGGATTTCTGGGGATTCAAATCGCACAATTTCGATAATACGGAAGAATTGAATCAAGCCTTGGCCAAATACGCTAAAGCACTTTGTGATTCACTTTTTGTCAGTGAATGGGACGGCTTTGATATTGACTGGGAGCCGAGAAACGGTTTTAACGATTCAGACGGAACACTCAACCAAACAACTATTGAGTTTTTGGTTAAAGAAATGGGTAAATATATCGGTCCGAAAAGTGACCTAGAAGGCAAAGGACACAAGTTATTATGTATCGACGGAGATATCAAATATTTTTCTCCTGAAATGGAAGAGTATGTAGACTATTGGATAACACAATCTTACGGAAGCTCTTCGCCTCATCAGTATTCTCCAGGGAACATCCCAGAAAAGTTGATTATCACAGAAAACTTTGAATCTTTCGCTACTTCAGGTGGGAAATTACTTCAACAAGCAGCTTGGATGCCAGCCGAAGGGTATAAAGGAGGAGTTGGTGCCTATCGTTTTGACAATGACTATGACAATACCCCCGATTATAAATGGATGCGTCAGGCAATTCAAATCAATCAACAGGTATTCAACGAATGGAAAGCCAATCAAGGGAAAAAATAATACGAATCATGAAATTCTAAAGATATGAAACAACTATTAAAATATTTGGCGTTTTGCACCATAGCTGTATTGCTGAACAGTTGCAATGACAGTGAAAGCGACCTGCTGGAAGCAAAAGTTTACTTCGAAAGCAAAGAACATACCATTGAAGTTCTAGATGATAAACCTATCATTTATGAATTACAATCCAGAGTTTCTTCTGCATGCTCCTCTCCTGTTGAAGTATGCTATAGCATTGCAGGACAGAATGTAGTAAACGAATATAATAAGAAATACGGGACTAACTATGAAATGCTTAATGCGTCTAATGTGAAATTAGGAAGTAATACAACAAGCATACCTAGTGGAACAATTTACTCAGAAAAAGTACCTATAGAATTTTCAAATCTAGGAAATATAGAAGAAGGTAAATCTTATCTGCTCCCTGTATGTATTCAATCTTCATCCATCCCTGCTATTGCGGGAACTGACATTCTTTACTTTGTCATAACCAAGCCCGTACAGATTAAGAAAGCTGCTCAGTTCCAAAGTAATCACATTAAGATTCCTTTGGCTAGTGGAACAATATATAAGTCTGTAACTTATGAAGCACTTATCTATATTAATCAACTGCTGAGCAATAATACCATTATGGGTAATGAAGGAATTTTGATTCTTCGTATTGGTGACACAGCTTTACCAGATGGTCATAATGATTGGATTCAGATTGCAGGAACCAAACAGTATCATTCTACTCAAGCATTTGAAACAGGTAAATGGTACCACGTAGCATTCACTTATGATCAGCCTTCTGGTAAAACAGTTCTTTACATCAATGGTAGTAAAGCTGCTGAATCTACATGGGATACCCCAAGTTTCGACTTAGCTTCAGAAGGATCAGGAGGATTCTTCATCGGTAAGGTTGCCGGGTTTATGTGGGGAGAACGTCCATTCTATGGTTACATGAGTGAAGTAAGACTTTAGAATGTTGCACGCACAGAAAACCAAATTAAACAAAACATGCTGAACGTTGATCCGAATTCAGACGGTCTGGCAGCTTACTATAAGCTCAATGGAACTGATCAGTTTGAATCAGGAGGAACATGTTATGTAAAAGATGCATCACCTAATGGTATGGATGGTCTGGCAAACGGAGGAGGAAGTGCATTAAATATTATTGATCTGGAAACTCCAATAGCTATAAAATAAAAAATTACAATTCTTCATATCCTTTACTTAAGGATAAAGGAGTAAAGGAATGAAGAAAAATGCCTGCTTTTTTAACAGATTTGCTAAATATATTTGCAAGTTTGTGTAAAATCCGCCTGTATCCGCAGAGTTTGCGCATACAGGCGGTTCTTTTTTACGTTGATCCATGTTGCCTCTCTGCTTACGCAAGGACATAAAAAAAGCAGTTACGAAATTCGTAACTGCCTGATATTCTTTGTGGACCAGCCAGGGCTTGAACCTGGGACCTCCAGATTATGAGTCTGTTTTATATGAAACATCAAGACCGTACGTTATATTGTATATATTCTTATTATCAGCTATTTATTATTAAACATGTTTTTATTGATACTTATAGAATATCCTTAACTGAAATAGTCTGTTTACGCATTGTTTACGCAAAGTATATATACAAATATTAGTTTTAAACGAAAACTAAACGCCTTATAATATTGTTATTTCTAATAAATATAGTAATTTTGTACTTTGAAAGAAAAATTGTATTTAATCTAAAAAAATTATTATGGGAAATCTTTTTGATAGTCTTAAAAATTATTTTGAGAATACACCGCAAGATATTCTTGAAAATGATTGGAAAGAAATTGAATATCTCAATGAGATTGGTCCCGATGTCATTGAATATGCTGAATATGTAAAAACATATTTTGAGACCGATGTGTCTTATTCAAATGTAAAAAATGAATTAGAGACACATAAATTTGGTTTATCCGAATGTCTAGATAATAATCGTATTTCTGCGGAAGCTCCGTATTATTTTGCAGCTTAATTTATGGAAAAGGCAGCATTTAAATTAGATTCATATCATTTTACTAAAGCATCGTTAGATTTTAATATACCTAATGAAGCAGAATTAAATATAACATTTAATCCTAAAGGAATATTTTATACTAAAGATTTTCGCTATGAATTAGAATTTGATGTTATAGTAAAATGTAAAGAGACAGACACTAATGTTATAACAGTTTCATGTTTATCATCATTTACGTTTAATGGTCCAATTTCTATAGACGAAATTCCTGACTATTTTTACCCAAATAGTATTGCTATAATTTTCCCATATATTAGAGCATTTGTAAGCACAATATCTTTACAAGCAAATATTCAACCTGTATTATTACCTACAATTAATCTTATGGGGTTGACTGAAGAATTAAAAGGTAAAACCCAAGTCATTTAATAATTATAATGAAACTAACGGACATTTACCAAACTCTTGAAAATCGGCAAAATTATAGTGAAATTGAGAATAATGGCCCTTATTTTTGTTCAGAGAAAGATGAAAATGGTATATTAAAGAAAGGTGTAAAAGAGCCATGGCTTGGTGAAGGATATTATTTTTGGGATACAAGAATAGAAGATGCACACTGGTGGGGTAATACTATATACGGCAGAAAAGGCTATGTTGTATGCCACACTAAGTATGACCAGCATTCACCATTCTTATATGATTTAGTAGGAGACATTAGTCTATTTGATGAATTTATAGCTTGTGCTGAATTTATTAAAAAGAAATTTAAGAAAGATATTATAACATTTCCTGTTGTACTTAATTACTTAAAGAAAAGTGGAAATTTCAATTACAAAGCAATAAGAGTATGGCCTTATCCCAATAACATGGAAAAAACCATTGTTAAGTTTCCTGATTGTAGGATGGTATTAGCAAAGGCAAATAAAATACAAATATGTTTTTTTGATAAGACATTATTTACAGAACCTTATCGTATTGTATATAAGCAATCATTTTTAGAGAATCAAACAATATAAATATCTATTTAGGTTATATATAAATTATAGATTTTATTCTAACTATAATTTATATATCATATTCAGAGTTAAAGAGTTAAAGAGTTAAATGTTCAACTATTCTCTATTGATTTACTATTATACTTAAAAGAACATATCTTTGTCTATGCAAAGCATTTATGACATGCCATAACCAATATGGTATTTCTTCCTAGATAAGGAGAAGTGGCCTGTCAAACCTTCGTGGGAGGGTTATCCCATTTCGATGGATCGAAATATAAAGGGAGTGTTAGTCGAAATTCACTCTATTCAAACTTTATGTGAGAGTCACTTCAGGGGTTGAGACCGATTAGCAGAAGCCCGGTTACCAGTCAGCGACAGAAGAGGACGAGATTGCACCGCTGCATATAACTACGTATTTGTTCTTGGTTAGACACTAAGAATATATGGTGGTTATATGCAGCGTTTTGTGTATGTATACCTCTCATCATAAAACGTCTGTATTCAGAGGTTATGTTTCATGCATAAATAATGAATATTATGACCAAACTAACAAAATCAGTAAGCATTCGAAGAAATGCACCTTTTACACTTTGAGGTTTGGTTGTAGCTTTGC
>OGPK01000372.1_pt1 | contig 49946 bp, 54 predicted proteins | sample 1552921 | NCBI WGS metagenome assembly OGPK01 (sample SAMEA2580264, study PRJEB22360) | human gut metagenome | biome: human gut; feature: human-associated habitat; material: faeces | place: Denmark | collected 2008/2010 | reverse complement strand
TCTTCGGAAGTTTTCATCTCCCCGTTGTTGCCTTCGATATCAACGGGTCTACCGTTTCTCAGCCGTTCTGCGATTTCCTTGCGCTTTTTTGCGGTAGCATCGTCCGCGGCAAAACCGCATTTTTCAACAAAAAGAATTTTCCTGGTCGACATATGTAATACCTCCTAAAAAATTATCGAGTTTTTTGAATTCCGTATCTTTCAACTTCCAAGTATTCATTCAGCTCTTCCGTTACAATTCCTAAAACACCTAAAAGTTGATTTGTGCCACTATTTTTGCTGAAAAACAGCATCAAAGACAAAAAAGTTGGCCATGACATTTGACGTTGTTTGTTTTCTATTGCAATCAATGTATGTCTGCTCACTCCAATCCGCTCAGCTAGATCTACTTGAGTAAGCGATAGTTTTGCTCGTAAAATCGGCAAATTTTGAGCCATTTGACTCATGAGTATACTTTTTTCTTCATTCGTCATCGCCTAGCCTCCTTCGTGATGAACGAGAATTAGCCGATACCCATAATGATTTAATGGTATTATAACACAAGAGAAGCGATAAATCAACAGGATTGGACTGAAAGCCCCATAATTCTACACGAGATTTTGTAGCTATTCATCCTCGGTTTCCGCTTCTTTTTGCAGTTCTTCGAGAATGATCTCAATGATCTTCCATTCCTTTTCACTGGTGATAGGAAGGAGTTTAGTTTCGTCTTCATCAGGATTATAAATTGATGCGTAAACCTTTGTGTTTCCCTCTTCATCCACAGTATTATCTGTATAGACAATGTAACTCTTCCCAGTTTCATCACTTTCGAATGTAAATAGGGTTTCGCATTCGATCTCCTTTCCTTCATCATTCACGACTTTGAAAAACATACTTTCTTCCCTCATTTGATTGCTCATGGTTTTTACCTCCTTGAATAGCCTTTGTAAATTTCTTAACGGCAGAAAAATCAAAATCTCCAATTATTCATAAAGACTCGCCGCATATCCCGCAATATTTATGGGCAAATCTTGCTGGAGCCCCACAATGTTTGCAGAAAGACATAGTTTCCTCAACATCGTAGTCTGGTCATACCAGCGGTCTTTCAACATATCCTTCACTGTATCATTAAACATTATATTATCTCCGTGATACAAAAAGCAGAGGTCTGTTTGGTTCTGTTGTTTTATCTGTGCTTCCGAGTTATTAGATTTAGTTTCATGGCATCAGCCAGCGGTAGACGTGTGCGGAATTGCCAGTTCAGAATGATCCTCAATAATAGACGGTTCTACTTTCTCCAAGGCCAGATTAGAGAAATCCCCCATTAAGATCCCTCCTTGTCTATGCATAGTTCGATCTTGGAATAGTAATTGATTACCGCTTCGTGCGCGTATGATCTGGCATCAGCTTCACACCGCTGATAGTAGTAACCAATGGCATCGTCCTTTCCATCAACGTAGCTTGAGAATTCCTGTTTATACATTTGGACATTACAGAAGATAAGGAGCTCTTTTTGCACGTCACTTACACTGTCGTATACATCACAAAGGCGATGCTGATATGCATGCCTTGCTTCATGACACAAAGAGTCAAGAATGTCATGTGCTGAGTCAACCTCTAGATGATCAATATTAATCGTGATTACGTGAGTTCTGTCATTATAGCAAGCCAATGTGTTTTCCGACAGCGGTCCGGCGATTACGTTTAATTCATGAGGAAGCCCGAGATAATATGCCTCTATGTTTGCTACAATTTGGAGAGTATTCAGCTTTTCCAGAGTTGAGAGTGTGTTCCACTTTTCTTCTTCCAGTTGTGATACAACCTCGATGTTTTTTGCGATAGTAACTTCTTCGTTAGTTGACCTTTTGGCAGAATTTGTTGACGGAGAAAAGTATAGAATACTAAATATCGAACTCACGCCCAACACTAGAATCATGATTGACAGACAACATGCCGCTACAGTTCGCGTTCCTAAAAATGATCTGATCAACCGGGTTCGAATAACAATCTCTCTTTTTGCCTTCGCTCTGATTTTGGGCTTAAGGATGAGAACCATATATGTAATTGAAAGCAGTAATGACAATGCGACAAGACTCCACGAAAGGACGGGAGCGGTATGCCGGTATGAGATAAGGGAGTACAGTTCATAAGGCATGATGATATTAACGAATAGGCTGAGATTATTGCGGCGTTTCTTCCAAGTAAAGGCAATTCCTGTTGTTGCTGAAAGAATCAATGCAAGCCATAAGAAGCGTCTAGATTGATCAAATGTCATTCCTTCAATGCAGCGAAACAGGATATTGTTGAACCATATAATCGAGATAATACACCAAAAGATATGCTCAAAGATGTATTCCCCTTTGGACAGAGTGTTATTATTTGTCATGCCATTACCTCCGTTTTGTATTGCTCCGACAAATGCTTGCGCATTTGCCGGAGCTTTACATTAAGTCTCTTCTTTTTTTACGGTTGCAGTGCCGCCAATCTCCACAATGGCTTTCATTAGTGATTCTGCCGTTTTCTTAGAATCAACATTGATTTCTGCAGGTAATGTACGCAACATATTGTTTGCAACATCAATAGTAACATGCAACGTTTCTCTGACTGCGCGTACAGCGCTGATTCTCGAGCTCCCGTAATTCAAAACAACAACAGAATAATGAATGTTTTTGCGTTCCTTGTCCTTTTTTTCGGCCTCTTCCTGAGCTTCAAGCTCAGCAATCTTCGCGTCAATTCGAGCAACAAGATCGCTTGTATCAATCGTACTCGGAGATTCTAAGGAGAATGGGTTAATAGGCGTGGATGTTCGCTCAGAAGAATCTCCATTTAGCATCTCGTTGATTTTCTTTTCACGCTGTTGCTTAACATAGTTCTTCATGTCGAACGCCTTGCTCTTATTGACAAAAGAGCGTTTAGTAATACTCGGCTCGTGCCAGCCCGACATATCAAACATTTCATTATAGAATGGAAGTCTTGCAACGTATTTATACTGATTGTTAATTAAGATTAAGGCAGTGCCTACAGGCATAGCTGCTAACTGCGATGCTGTAATAAGCGGTTCTTTGACAATATTGCCACGGATTTCTACCTGCCGCTCTCCACATCGTTGAGACCACTCATTTAGCGTTTCCCAGCTGTTGGTAGAAAAGGCGAATGTGATCCCCACACAGGAGTTGATTGTTGCTGCTTTGCTTTTTCCATATACATCGGTCAGCTGGGAATCCCCGTTTTGGAGTACAAGCATGATTCTGATATTACGGCTTCGAGCTGCAACCATAAGATTTGGCAGATTGCTTAAACTCTTTCCTACAGACGCCAATTCCTCCAGAATAAGATTCATCCTAATAGGGAGTCTTCCATGATACTTATCATGTGCGAGGCGGATGAAGTGCTGTGTAAGCTGGGAGACAAACAAGGCTGCAAGAGAATCGTAGGTATTTGTTTCGTCAGGGATAATGCAATAGATTGCCAGAGGCTTTTCTTCCATGTCCAGTTCATTGATACCAACTGTATCTTGCGAAAGCAAATCCATCAAGCCGCGGCTTCTGCTGAAAACGGAAAGGCCGTTGGCTGCAACTGAATGAATGGACGCTCTTGTTTCATTTGGCGCCGTCACATATGATGCCAAATTGCGGTTAGCCATAGAGTCTTCAGCAAACAAAGACGCATAATCTTTGATAAAAGTAGTGGAAGCAAAGCGTACCTCGGAAGCATCCATCATGGCTGCAATGCTATCCATGTTGATTTCTTCCTTTGAACCTGTTTCAAACAAAGCATATACCAGACCAGTGAAGTAATCTGCCGCTGAGTCCGCCCAGAAAGGATCGCTATGCGCATCGCGAGGATAAATGTCGCGAGCCATCTCACTGATTTGAGAACTAGCAATGTCCAAGCTGTCGGGATCATTAGAGGAGTAGAACTTGTAAGGAGCCAAAAGAGGATTCCATTTGTCCGGGCTCTTCCGAGGATTTCTAAAATCCAGGCAAATTACACGGTGCGTTTTTTCTGCGATACAGGCGGTACGTTCATAAAGATCCCCTTTGGGGTCAATGCAGGTTACATTTTCACCGGCAATGAGACAGTTGATGACATATGCCGTACTAACGCAGCCGCTTTTACCCATTCCGGTCTTCCCGTCAACCTCAATGTGAGCCTCGCTGTCGTCATAGTAGCTCTTCCCATTTTCCCAAAAGATAATGGGACCAGCAGTTTTATTTTTGCCGTCGGCAATTTTAAAATTCTTTCGGATTTCATTGGGTTCAGTATGTCGCTCACTTCTACTCATTTTACATCCCTCCGCATGTAAGCATCTTCAAAAGAAGTTCCTTCAACAAGTGCCTTCATGCACTTATCATCAATAGTAGGTTTAAAACCAGAAAAGTCAGCATGTCGAACCGCTAATGTCGCAAATGACAGGGCATCTTTGACGCTAGAAATTTTATACAGTGCAACGATGCTGCGCAGAACAGACGTCACTCTCTTCGGACGCTCAATCTCAATCCCATGATCACAGATTGACTTCTCAATGATCAATGTCAGTTCTTCTACTGTATACTCATTAGGTGCAATTCGTTTTACATCCTCAAAGGACTCCTTTAGTTTTTCGACGAATCTCTCCTCGTTCTTTGACAATTGTGTCGGAACAAAAAAGAACACACATGCATGTCCACAGATATCAGAGAACAATCTGAAGAACTCCTTGTACTGTGTTTCGCTTGCGTGGGAAGCAAGTGCAATACAGTCAACTTCATAAAGTTCCTGGTAAGTATTTTTATAGACTGCCGCGCTATCGATCACGTTCTTACAAGTCTTAAACTGTTGCAGCGATCCGTCGAATTTCAACGAGATATAGTCGTCAAGGCCACTAGAAAAAGGAAGGACGCCCGCAGCTTTAAACATGTCGACCGCGTATTCCATAACCACAGTTCTGCCATTACCTGAATCCAGCTCGACAATAAAATTACCCGGCATCAAACCACACCGCTTGTATACATGAGCATCAGCGCAAATCTGCTCAATCTCAGAGCAGATATTGTCCAGTCCAATTGGTCTTTCAATTCCATACTGATTCATAGTTGTTTCTCCTTAAATTTCGGAAATAGGATCGCCGATCCTGTCAATGAGACCATATTTCAAAGCAGTTTCAGCGTCCATTATGTTGTCTCGTTCTGTGTCCTTATCAATCTTCTCTATACTTTGGCCGGTGCATTCTGACAAGATGCGGTTGAGTTTTTCCCTGGTCTTCAGAATGTGTTCTGCATGTATTCTGATATCAGTAGCCTGTCCCTGTGCTCCGCCAAGTGGCTGATGAATAAGGATCTCGGAATTACCCTGAGCCCAGCGTTTTCCTTTAGTTCCAGCCGCAGCAAGAAGAAATGCTCCCATGCTTGCAGCCATGCCACAAGCAACTGTGCAGATGTCACATTTCAATGCATTTGCTGTATCATAAATACTGAGGCCCGCAGAGACAGAGCCGCCAGGACTCTGGATATAGAGAATAATATCGTCGTCAGAATCACGTGCGAGTGACCGCAACGCCGAGTTTACAAGACAAGCAAGTTCATCATCTATCTCACCAGTAATGGAAATAGTGCGATAAATATAGTCAATATCCAACGGCGTCATCATAAGGTCTTGCCCATTGTGATTCACCATTTTTTTTGCGGCATATTTCATCAGTACACCTCCTTTAATACATCTTTGTTTTGAGGGGAACAATCTCCCGTTCATCAACACTGCTCAAGATCAAAACCTTTTTCGGAGGGAGAATAATCTCGTTTTTAGCAATGTAGAGAGGCGAGTTGCTACTTTTTTTTACGGTCATACCATGCAAGATTTCCATTTCATTCATCGTGCAATTCCTCCTTGTCGATTCTGAAAACTGTTAACGGCAAGGTTGAAAAAATCTCCAAATGCATAGACGAATTACTAGATGCAAAAAAGGGAAACACCAATAATCTGAGGTGTTTCCCTTTTAATATTGAGGTTTTCTATTATCTTATTACTCTTCCTGGGCTGAATCACTACTACCGCTAAACGGAAGAGGAAGAGAAAAGATTCTTTTGTAGTCTTGGACTATCTGTTCGTATTCGCCGGGAGTTAGCATAGGCTGAAATCTCGTTAACAGCGAAGTATATAGGGTCAGATTGTCCCATGTCCTAGTCTCATTAATTATTTCATCAACGGATTCTCTTGTCATGGGCATCTGATTCAAATAATCATTAAGATAATCGTCGAATTCCTCGTCTTCTACACATTCGAAAACATCAGAGAGCTGTCTAAAAGCCAAAGAATCATGCATCCATGATGGGAAGCCAAGCACATTTTGAGATAGTTTTTTCGACAAGTATACTATGCTTCCTAATAGACTATTACTTATCTTCTTATTTCTAAGAAGGAGAAAATGTACTAAATAGCCCTCGATATCATTGGCTTTTGCAACATCTTCCCACCACGATTCAACTTGGATGCCACCGAATTCCGGAAGACTGCTTATTATATCGTCTGCTAATCTCCAGTCCTCATCCTTCTGGCACAATAAAGATAGAGAGTCAATGCGGCGTTAACCATTGAAAACGGTTCGGAATTAGTAATACCTTGGCGTAATAGTGAGAGTACTTTCACCGGCACATTAGTGATGTGTTCCAATGTCTCATGCCGCCTAATCATATAGGCATAATTATTTTTTCCGTTCTGATCATTAACTCTTGAAAGCAACTTGAATGAAACTTCGGCAGTCAGCAGATCCTTCTCAGAATATGCCTTCATGCCTATATATGAAAGCTTGGAAGAAAACATGCCAGGCATATTAGGCGTTTCAGCATTAGCATCACAAATCTTTTCAAAAGCAAGAATCGCTTGATGAATTAGATCGACATCATCGCTTTTTTCGATAATATCAAACAGCTTTGTAGATAGAGAAAACCCATCTCTATCTACATGCATTATTGATGGATCATCATCAATAACAGATAATATCTTTTCAATTTCTGTCATCATAATGCAACCTCATCATGCGAAGTGCCGTTCATTATTCAGCAATGCAATCACAAAGATGATCATATTCCGAAGGCACGTCAATCCCCGATTTATTTACTAATGTATTTGTCTTGGTTTTAATAACTGCCGAATAGCTTGAATCTCTAAGTCCCATAAGTGCAATATTAAAATCAGAATAGATGTTGAGGACTTCGTCTTCTGACAGCTGTTTATTAGCTTTTTGTGAGCCAGCAAGTGCACACAGCGCTGACAAATAATAGATATAACCCTCATTAACACTGCTCTGGGTTTGAGTGGCATCACTTATGCATCGCTTAATTGCTGTTGAAGCCTCTTCGTATCTGCCGCGCTCAAATAGTATATCTGCACATCTTAATGCACATTTGGGAGCAACGTCTAATACGTCCAGTGCGGTTTTAAGCGCATTTAACTCCTGCTCCTGCATATTAAGGCATTTATAGGCATCCGCTTCGACACGATATGTTTCTTCGCTATAAGGATAATACTGTCTAAACTCAGTGACAACAGCAATCATCTCTTGCTCTCGTGTATCGATTTCTTTTTCAGAATCAGTCCGTTCGATCAGATACTTAATGTAATCAATGAGAAAGGCAAATCCTCTCCATGTCCATCTGCGGCGGGGTATCTTGAGAAGAGTTTTATAGAGCCGTTTGCATTCTTCTATCCGATTACAATTGGTTCCGTACTGCAGATAGTCTGCGATTAAGTCTACGTTCTTGGGGAATAAAGACAAACCACATTCTATCACTTTGCAAGCGAGGACGTATTCATCCTTTCTTGCAAGGGCAACAGCAAAGTTGTGATAGTCATCAGCATCTCCAGCCTGCTCAGTTTGTTCTAGGAAACGATCCATGAGCGAGTAAAGCGAAGCCCTGGCATCCTCATCATCTTCGTCATTGACTTCAGATATGAATCGCAGATAGCCTTGTGCGATGGCACTCACTTTACTCACGGGAAGGTTAAACGATTTCTTTATACTTTCTTCAGCGTCAGAAACCACTTCATCGTTTGGAATATCAATATATACTTCATGTTCCTTTGACATAATTATTCTCCTTTCGGTTCACCTGGAGCGGCAGTATTATCACTCATTTTACTTGTTGCTGATTCCTCAGCTTCCAGCTCTGCAATTCTTGCATCAATCCGGCGAACAAGATCATCAATATTCTGCTTTCCCTCTTCAGGATTGCTCGCCTTAATCTCTGAGGGACGCGCAGGAATAATACCGGTATTATCAAATAGACTTGCAGGGATTTCAGGAGCGTACTTTTTCTTGATTTCTTCACTTAGTTCAAAGGTTAGTTTTTTTCGCTCCATACGTTCTCTCTTCTCATGATCTTTTTGCAAATACTTTTTATCACCAAAACGATCAATGTCTAGAGTTACTACTTTGGCAGGCTTTAATCTTCCGCATAGGAGAAGAGCCTCTCTTTTTTCTTTGCTGAAATGCTGCAAATCATAAACACTTATATTTGGCATATGGTTGCGCTGAATACCACACAAATCGGACAGTTCTTTTAGTAATGACAATTCTCTGCTTGTGAAAAAAATCCAATTCGTGCAGTTAGACACAATTGTTTCTGCTTCTTCCCCATAGCGTTGTTTTAAGCTTGATTGCGACTGTACAATAAGCAGGAAACGTATATCTCTGCTTCGCGCAGCACTAATCATTGATGGCATATCATTGATTTTTGGTAGTGAAGAGAATTCGTCAACGACATATGTGATTCGATTGGCCACCTTATTTCCTTCGTTCTGAGTCGCTGTAAATATCAGGTATTCATAGCTTTGCTTTATGAACAACGAAACAAGCTTATGATAGCTGGTCTTCTCATCTGGGGTGATTAAGAACACGCAGCATTTATGATTGCCAACATCAGCCACATCAAAATCATTATTCGCAAGCATGTCAAGCAGAGTCGGCTGTATTGTAAATGTACGCATTTTTTGATCGAACACACTCAATATACTGTTCATGGTATCGTTGGGTGCATAAATAGATCCGCTTAGGCTTGCAGCAACAAGTTCATCTTCGGATGCATATTTCCATAATGTGGAGTTCCTGGCCTGTTGTTTCCCAGCAAAAAGCGTTCGACGCAAAGTCAAGAGGTTTCCTATGTTGACAGAACTTATTGGTGCACTGTGATCCTTGCAATACCGGAATAGAAGCTGAACCAATCCATATAGCAAATCGGATGCAGAATAATCCCAGAAAGGATCATCAGATGAGCGATCACTAACCATGAGATTATTAGCGATATCGTTGATAAACTCGGATGCCTTGTCTATGTCACCGTTAATATAAAACTGGTATGGAATAAATAAAGGATTCCACGAATTTCCAACACTTGGATCTCGGAAGTTTATCTCTATTATCTCATATCCCTGTTTTTTAAGATCTCCCGCATGGCGACTGAACAGTTCGCCTTTGGGATCGTTAATAATCATGGATTCGCCAGAGTATCCAATGACTTTAATCCCAGGGCTTACAATTGATCTTGTTTTTAAACTACCCGTCGCTCCATAGACAAGCGTATGCGTATCGCTGGAGTCGATATAGAGACGTTTCAGCTCCGCGTCGTAAAACAATGGAATACCGCCATAGTATTTCCCGTTCTGACGTGGGGAGAAAGACTTGGTTGTCAAATCAAACCAAGGATATGTTCTTTTCAATTTTTCAATGCTTTCGAAGCCAGGAATATTGGGCATTGTGGCACCTCCTTAAATTGGCGGCTTGTCCATCGACTGCTCTTTATAAAGCCCATCGATTTTTTCATCTAGGTCATTTTCTGCTTGCAGCACTTCTGCGCCATACTTTTCATATAAACGACTCTGTTTTGCGTTTTCACGATTCAAGCTGACTTCTTTTTGGATCATGCCGCGAGTGCCAGCTAAAACCATAGAACTGTAGTTAAGCAATAAATCTGCTAGTCTAAACAGAATAAGATATTCAATCGCCGAGAGCGCTGCACATTTAACATCAAACAGTGAGTCTGTTGGCTGTAGTCGATTAAATGCTACTGAAAAATAGCATCCAATATCATTCGCAGTTTCTTCCGCTCGTGCCTTCAGCTCAGAGTAGAGCATTTCCGTTTCTTGTGCAACTCTCATTAACCCCCTAAACAGCCAATCGATGCGATTCTTTATTTCGCTGTGTGTAGATTCAACCTCTGCGATTTCAAGTCCTTCGCACAAATGATCACACTTTTCCTCTATGACTTTTTTTTCAGAGATAGATGATGCGTGGAGTTCTTTTGGGGGAAAGGTTATCTGCTTTGTGCTTGGCTCATACGATTCTCCATCGGTTGGATTCCCACTAGCATCTATATCAATCTCATCCTGTTTCTTGCCTTTATACCAGTAGCCTTTACTGCGTTGAGAATCGACAGATCGCTGGATCTCCTCGTGGAGTCTTAAGCATGTTGACATTGTGGACTGGAAGGTGCTATCAGAAAGGAAAGCCCCATCCACTCCCCAACAGGCGTCAATTATTTGCCCCTTGAGAAGCCATTGGCTCGGGTTGTCGGTTAAATATTTTAAGATAGCATAGTGCTTCGGCCTAGTGATTTCTGCTACCGGATGACCATCAAAGTATATTTTCCAGTCATTGAAATTTATGTAGCACCTGGTATTTAGTATTGCTATCAGAGCCAATGCAACTCCTCCTTTCACAGAAGTGTATTGAATATTATACCACAGATTAAAGATTCGTTAAAGACAGGCCATCTCATTAATCCTTCAATAATTGAATAATCACTCCTCGCTGCTAAGTGAATTAAATCTCCGCCTTTTATGATTTTATCAGAGGGCGGGACAAGACTCCTTCCCTTGAGAATTCCTTCAAGGGGGGGACAATAACATGGCAGCAAAGAGAAATTCGGACAAATACCTCAAAAGATTCAATTCTGTGCTTGCTAAAGTTGAAGAAAATGGCATTCAGTCGAGCAAAGATTTTACTTCATCTCGCTTCCAAAACCTGTATTGCGAGTTTTGGCTTGCCTGTGAGGCATTCATTAATCACGTTGCGCTTTGTTCAAAAAATCACCTGAATAAAAAAACGCAAAAGTATGAAAAAGGAAATCGGGAGAAGGTTGAGGAACTCCTTTTGAATGGCGCAGATCTTGAGGATATTCAGCATGATATTCTCGTGAAGATTATTTCAAAGCTTGATTTGATCCTTGCTCGTCCGGCAAGTCAAATGGTAGGCTATTGCTATAGCATCGTAAATACAGCGCTCATCGACATCTATCGTGCTTATCATTCTGAAGATGTCGCCGGCTTTGTAAGCCTTTATGAGCCCGTAAAAGGAACGTCCGTTGATCAGGATGATGCCAGTGAAATCATCAATTTCATCGCTGATGAGAATACTCCTGAAGACGAGGTCATCGCGCGTGAAAATGTTTCGGCAATTATTAGTGCTCGCCGTCAGACTCAGAAAGAGGAACTTCTCAAAAAGAGGAAGGAAATCCTTCAGGAAGTTGATATTCTGTCTGAAAAGCCTGACGAAGCCCTTGCTCGCCTTTACTGCGTTCATCTGAAAGATAAAGCGCTTGGTAATGGTAAGTTGGATCATAAGCCCGGTGATCTTACCATCGATTTGATGCAATACGGTGAGGTTACCGTCTTCTCAAGAGTTCTAGCTGAGATACATAAAAGGTACAATATCAACCCTCAAGTAATACAGGGCAAACTGAATGGAGCACCTTCTCAGAAAAAGCTAAAACTTGATACGATGGACAAAAAGAAGATCAGCGACCAAGTGAGCAAATTGGTCTGGCGGGCAGAAGACAGAATTAAGAAATCCAAATTGCTCTGACTTGGTAAATGGATGCAACAGTTATTCGTTGCATCCATTTCCTTTATTCCTCACTATCAAATAAAGATCTCAACGGATCACCAATCGCTTTATCCCTAAATTTGATAAACATTAAAGTGAGGAGAGCAACCTTTTCTTCGAGGTTCTGACATTGATCTAATAAGGGAACATAGAGCGATGCATCCTCGGATACCTTATCCATTCCAAGTCCAGAAATATGGGATACCATCCCGACAATGACAGGATCCATTTTATCAAGTTGCTCACTAAGTTGTTCAGTGGTAGCTATGGCAAGATTGCTAGTATCAACATAGGGAAGAGATTTGGATTTTGCACAACAGAACAGAAGAGCAATTCTGCCTTTTTCATCGTGATGATTAGTCTTGTTGGATATTTGCATCCATATCTCTGCATTTACTTCTTGCGCACTGGGCTTCTTTTTAGCTGCTCCAACAATTTGTTCTAGCACAGGCTGTGCCTCTTTGACTTGAGCGTCTTCTTTCTCATCGGAAAAGGCTGAGAAGGTATCCATGATAAGTCGGTTTTTGTATACTTATACTCTATGAGAAATTGCGTGAATAGTTGAGTTTGCGCTTCTAATGGTGCGTTTTCAATTAGTCTATAAACTGTTGCACATAAATTAATATTGGCATCAGAATGAGAAACCAGCTCGTGAATACATTCTCCGTTATACGTCATTTCATACCCTCCCCGCATATCTTGGATAGTCCTTTTAACGCACGGTAGGGTTAATTCTCCAAGAAAATGAGAGCAAAAAAACTATTTTTCGAATGAGCAAATATGTTCTATATTACAATCTAAACATTCAGCGATCTTTAAAAGCACATTTAGAGTAACGGCTTCATTACGGCGTAGTTTCGTAAATGTGCATGAAGATAAGCCCGTTTGCTTTCGTAGTTGCGCTACTGTCATTTTCTTATCGACAAGGAGCTTAAACAGCTTTCCATACGAAACAGTCGTAAAATCACCCCCCTGATAAACGATATTATTGTACCAGCTTTTTCCCGAATTTTCAACAATAATGATGAAAATTCTTCAGAACAGGGAGATATTCTTATCAGGCAAGTATTGTGTCTTTCTTTCTGCTGTGGTAGTTCTTCAGATGGGAGATTCGCCTTCTCCTTTCATCATGACATGTGGCACCTGTCAGTTAATAAGTATAGTTCCCTCTTGGCAGAGGGAACTACTTTCATTCTTGCTTCAGCGTATAGAGCAAGCTGCTTTCGCCGCCATGCTTGCGGTATCGCTGCTCAGTTTCCAGTAATCCTGCTTTGCGAAGATCCTGTAGGGCACGACGCACGGTCGACTGCGACAGCTTGAGCTCACGGGCGATGGTAGGGATTGCAGGCCAGCATTCGCCGTCTTTGTTAGCCCTGTCTGCAAGATAGATATAGACCGACTTCGCACGATGAGGAAGATCCATTTTATACAGAAAATCAAGTCTGCCCATCAGACACCTCCTGCTGCACAGGTTTCACCTCGGTTTCAACATTCACTTGCTTTCCTGATAGCTGAGAACCTCCTTTCTTGCCTTCTTTTTCCGCTTGTGCGGGAAGAGGCTTCGGCTGTCTGCTTCTGTTCCGGTTGCCTTTGGGCGGCTGATGGTTCTTTACTTCCGTCTGCTTGGGTTCAGCCATCTCGCCGCCTTCACCGGGAACGTCCCCTTCGAGCAGGGCTTCGGGATGATACTTCTTTACGATTCCATCCATCAGTTCCGCTTTGTTGGCGTACTGCACCTTTCGATTTCCGTTCTCGGCAACGGTATAGGGATGGTCTTTGTCAAACTCAATACCCCATTTGAAGAACAGTTTGAGGTGGATGCGCATGGGATGGACTCCGGTCTTCATCACGACAAAATCGCCCTTTGGCAAGGACTTCAGCTCATCGGGCGTGAGGAGCGGTCGCTCCATCATCTGCAGAGATTCAGACGGATCGTTCTTGCTTCGGGATACTGAGCCTGAGATGACCGTGCAGCTTCCAAGTGCCTTTGACAAGGTGTCCGCAGACGAACTGTTTGGCGCAAAGCCGCCGAACAGCGTAATCTGAGTATTGTCCACGATAATCTCGCCGCCCTCTTTGCCGTAGTTTTTCTCGAGCTTGGCGAAGGACTGGATGATCGGGACGATCTGCAGTCGTCTGGATCGGGATGCATTGAACATCATTTCCGCGGATTCGATCTTCGGCAGCGTACCGAACTTATCACAGAAGAACACACAGCGGTTCTTGAGCTGACCGCCGTTCTCATCTGCAACGGCCAGGATCTCACGATAGAGCTGCTGTATGATAAGGGAGATCATAAAGAAGGTGTTGGGGTTTTTCTCCGGCATGATGATAAAGATTGCCGATTTTTCCCGGCAGAATTTCTCGGCATCGATCTCCGTATCGAAGCACAGGAGTTGTTCCAACTCTGAGTCCAGGAAGGAGTTGAGTCGGGACAGTGCTGTTGACATGACAGACGCCATGCTCTGCTCGGCCGTATTCAAGGCGGCTCCGGCAAACCACTTGGCCTTGTGATCATTGGGGAGCATCTCCATGAGCTGCTGGAACTGATTCTTACCTTTCTTTCCCGATGGAGCCAGCAGTTCCTGGATAATCTTGAACACGGATACGATGTGCCGTTCCTCCGGCTTGCAGAACTCTGCAACCAACAGGATCGTTGCCGTCAGGAGTCCTTCGGCTGCGTCGTAGAAGTAGGCGTTCTGACCGAAGCTCGCCGCATCCATACCGGAGAGGATGATGGTTTTGGAGATGATCTTCGCATACTTCTCAGCCTTTGCTTTGTAGACGAGGGTATCGGGATTCGCCTGGTACAGATCCATATACTTATTGACCAGGTGCAGAAGGTTGTTGCCATTGGAACGAGTCGGGTTTCGCAGATCGATCACGGAAACATTGTAGCCGTAGCCCTTGGCAATGTTGCCGTAGTTACGCATGACGTCGCCTTTGGTGTCTGTGGAGAGGAAACTTATTCCGCTTGCGCAGGCATACTCGATGCAAGGGTAAAGCCAGAAAGCTGTCTTGCCGACGCCGGCCGCGCCTATCATCAGCACATGGACATCGCCGGTGTCTACCATCGCAGTGGTGTTTCCTGTGCATCCGGCAACGATTCCTTGAGGAAGTGCCTTGCCATCTTCGCCTGTGGGAGTTTTACCGTTCTTGGCTTGCTCCCGCCATTTCTCTGGCGTAAATGGAATGTGTTTATAAATCTTTCGTTGCTCGCCTTTGGTCATCCAGCGGGCGGTTCCATGCTGGCCGTCGCCGACTGTCTTGGATTTGATGTTGTTGAGGCTGTATACATACGCCAGTAGTGTGATCCCGCCGAGGACGCTGAACATAACGGCTCCAACGATGATCAGAGTTGTAATACCTGACACGGTTCTTCCACCTCGCTTTCTTCTTGATTCAGATATAAAAGATCCTCATTCCAGTCCTTGTGTTCGGGAACGAGGATTCTTGCGTTGATTCCTTGTGTGAACAGCTTATCACTGATTCGTTTCGCTGCCGCCCGCCTGTCCGGGTTCGTCGCTGTCCATGCAGAGGAATACCTCCGAGATGTTGGGATTGTCCTTCAGCATCTGAAACAGGACTCTGTCGGACACCGAGCAGGCTGCAGCGTAACTGTGCTGCTGCCAATTCTTTTTGTGCATGGAGATAAAGGACAGCATGTCTATCGGCGCCTCGAACAGTAGAAGATACTTGCTTCTGCCTGTCCAGTGAAAACTGTACTCCGGTATGCTGCTGTCTGCGTTGCCCTTGAAGGTGCTTTCGCTTCCTGTGCCGCGCATATTGGCATGGCGAGGGATGCCGTGTTGATCGAAGCCCACAAACACAGCGTTGTGGTACTGCGCCGATTCATAGATCATCTGCCTGTGGGCGAACGTGTATACCACATCACGGTCAAGCCCCCGTCGGGACAGCAGATAGGCGTATACCCTCTGTATATTATCGTTGCGGGGAGGCAATTCGAAGGGCTTCGGCGGTCTGCGATCAATCGGTGGCGATACAGTAAGGGTCCCCTTGCAGCCGTCAAGCAGGTATTCCACTGCCTCGGGATAGTCCTTGTTATAGAACCTTCGGACGAAGTCAATGGCGTCGCCGCCCTGCTGGTCGTATTGATGAAACCAAAGATTTCCCCAAATAGTGACCTTCTCCGATCCGTCCAGCCATTCGTATTCCGAGCCGGATCGTTTGAGCTTTTCACCCTGCGAGCGCAGCAGCTCATAGAGATCTGTCTGACGAGCCTGTTCCTTTTGCTCGTCGGTGAAGTGAACATATTTTGTGGACATGATATCCTCCTTATCCTTGCTTGAGATCGCGGGCTTGTTTCTTCTCATTGATCTTCCGCTTGAGCTTTCGGTCGATGGCTCCGGCTTCTGCTCAGTGTTGTCTGCGGCGCATCCCGTGATTGAGATTAGGAGCGCACAGACGTTTGCTGTGGTTAGGAGTTTTGTTTTCATAGTAGGATCACCTCTTAACCACAAGAATACGGATAGAACGCAGGAAGTCCAGCGAGAATCGGAAAAATTACCAAAATCTACATACTCTGCCCGAAGGCAGGCGCGTCCTCATCCTGTTCATCGCGATCCTCGCCTTCGTCGAGATCCTCGTTCTCGGATTCAACCTCGTCGAGCTTCTGCTCGTAAGCTTCCAGCACCTTGCTGTTCAGCTCGGTGCGAGCGTCAGCCGTGACGGGATGGAAGATATCCAAATACTCGGTCTTGCCGTCTTTCTGGAAAGAGTTCTGCGGCATCTGCACGAACAGCCCCTTCTGCGAATCGATGACGCGCAGACCGTGGATGGCAAAGGCACCGCCAATGTTGACGCTGGCAATGGCTTTGACCTTCGAGTTCTCATAGTCCACGAGGCGGTCGATCCGAGCCGAAATGTTCGGAGTGCTGCGCTTCTGCTCCTTTGCCGGAGCCTTGCTGTTGGATTTCTTGCTTGCCATGATTGGTTCCTCCTTCTTTACATGGGGTAGATCATGAAGCCCATATCTGCTTCCACTTCTTCGGGACTGATATCCTCCGGTTCAGCAAACCGAGCCATTGGTCTGCACCTTTGTCACCACACGGGTGAGGCCGACGATATCTGGGTGGTATTGGTGCACCGTCGCCACCAACTCCGTTCCGAGCTTGATATGCCGCTTGAGGTCTGCAAGGTTCTTGATGTGGAGCGACCTACGGTCTTTCTTTTCTGCCGTCATAGCTCCAGCTCCACTCCGTACAGCTCGTCCGGCGACCAATGGATGGTGAAGTCCGAGTCCTCGATGTTGTCGCAGTGGTCATGCAGGAATTCTTCGTCTGCATCCGCTCGCATCTTGAGATACGTCACTTCCTCGGGCGTTGCCTTGAAGGTTTCGCCATCACCGTAGAGATAGTCTTCCACATGGACGTTGACCTCCTGCTCGGAATCAAGCTCGTCCATAAATTTCTCATAGGCAGTCCAGCCTTCAAGATCATCTGCCTCCCTCGGAATACCGGCAGCGAGAAACTCTACCTGGTTATTGTCTGCGGTAAGCGTTACCGCCGAAAAGAGCACAGCCATATATCACATTCCTCCCATCGTCATGTCCTGATTATCTGTATACTCATCCAACTCGTCACGAGTCATGATGAAATAGTTGTCGCCGCTGTTCCAGAAGGAGACGTACAGATCGCCGTCCTCGGTGTCAATCGGCTGCTGCTCGAAGTGCTCACCGTAGCCGTTCGAGTTCTGTCCACTGATCCAATCGGTGAGGATTTCGGTTTCCGCGTCGGTGAGTTCTTCCTTGAGGCTGCACTCGATCCTGCCGAAGAGCCGTCCACGGTAGGTTTCCACGCCCCACTTTGCAGAGACGAGCTTTGCTTTGACGCCGTCATCCTCATCGAAGAATTCAGCCATGTCCATTTCATCGTCGGCAGTATCGGCTTCCAAGGCTTCTTCGACAGCCCACGCATAGCTCTTGAGAAAACGACCGTCGACGGGAGAACTGAAGCCCTCGTCATCAGTCACCTCGCCAACGAGGGGGCAGTAGAACACAGCCTTGATCGGCCCGGACTCATAGGGCATCTGCTTGATGGCGTCTGTGACCTCCTGCATGGAACTGTACTGATTACGAAGCAGATTCTGTTCCAGCTTGGAGCGGAAGTCAGGCTTGGCATTGTCAACCATGAAGGCCAGCATATTGGCGTCTGCCAGCGAGTTCTGCTCCTTGAGCGTGAGAAGCAAATGCTTTCCGATTTCGTCTTCGGAATACAGCTTGACTCGCACGTCATCGCCTTCTTCATCGGAAAGGGTGATCTGATGCGGGGATTGTCTGATACCTACTGACTGGAGCTTTTCGTACACATCGTAAATGCTGCGGGGAAAGTCCAGCACGAGTGTGCCGCCGCCCTTGCTTTCAATGATTGCGTTGATCTTCATGCTCAAATTTCTCCCATGTTCATGCCCTCGTCCTCGGGGTCGAGCCCATCGAGGAGTTCATCAAGGCTCTCGTAACTGTCGTAGTAAATAAAGCCGCCATCTACGAACTGTCCGTCGTGTTCCTCTGCAATATGCTCTCCAAACCCGGAGAAGTCGAAATAGTCCTCCATCTCAAGATTGAGCCTGTACTCGCTTATATTGTCTACGAGGAAGTGTCCGACGTCTTCCTCCGTCTTGGCTTCGGGTATGAAGGAGAACTCATCAAGGTACTCAGCCAGGAATGCGATATTGGAAGCCTTTTGAACATCGGCATGCTCAACCACAGCGGAGAGCTTGCTCCAATCCATTCTTTCGACATCAAGCGCCTTCAGCATCGCATTCGTCTCATAGATTCCTTCTTTGGCGATGATCTCCTGAACGCGAGCCAACCAGTCATCTCCTTTGAAATTGTGAAAGGTAACCGTGTAGGAGCAGTCCTCGGCGGACGGAGCACCGAGCCGATCAATAGCCTTTTTGATGGCAAGGGCTTCATCTGAAAGTTGGAGGAGCTCTGTGCGGCCGCCGTATTCCGCATTGAGGCTGAGAAGGCTGTTGTTGTAATAATACTCGAGGAAGGTATGACCGTCATACAGTTCTTCCAGCTCATCAAAGGGATTATAGATGAGAAGCCCTCTTTCTGTGATCTGCGCCAGCCCTCGGTCGATGAGATCCTTGCCGATTGTGGCGTATTTCGGATCGTCCTCGTCATGGGCGGGAACAGCTCCTTCTGTGTTCAGCACATACTCTCTGCCGATCTTTCCATAGCTGCTGACGTCCTGGCACAGTGTGAAGTGGTTCAGATTGAAGGTCAGGTTTATGAGATCTTTTACTTCCTTGCTATCCAGTTTGGAGATCCCAATGAGAAACTGGTCGTATTCGAGTGTATCGAAGCTCTCCATCCGTTTGCCGAGATAGTTAAGTTCATCCAGGTTGGCAAAGCGGTCTTTCAGAACGGAGAATTCCTCCGGCCAGTAGACCTCTGTCACAAGGGGCAGACTGTGCGGCGTCCCTTCCTTCGACAGCGTGGATTTCACCGAGCTTCGCAAACAGCTCGCTCTCGCTGATTGGAAAGCGGATATTGATCTCGTGATCGTCGTTCCTAATTCTGATTTTGATCATTTCCGAGCCGTCCTTTCCTTATATTGAATGGCACCAAGTCCGAATCTGCGGATCGCCATAGCGTTGCAGATAAGAGCGAACATCCTGGGGCGACCAGCTCTGTATCAGCGAGATCGCTGATTGTGATGTGCTTCGTGCCGAGGTAGAGATCTTTGGCACAGCAGAGGAGAGTATATCCGTTCTCGGTGCTGTCCTTCGGCTTGAAGCGGTCAAACTTGATCTCGTTGCGCTCCACGAAGTTTCTGATCTGCATCCAGAGCTTGTGCTCGGCGGTCAGTAGGTAGACCGCAGACATCAGGGCGAAGTTTTTCTTGTCGAGCTTGCGAATTGCCTCTACAAAGGCCAGCCTGTGTTTTTCGTTTCTGAAGTTCATATAGAGTTCCTCGCTTTCATTGATGAATAGATTGAGCCGTCTGCGAAAGGCGGCGTTGTGGATGTCCTTCATTGTCTCAGCCATGACCTCGGCTCGGCTTGCAGCTCCGGCAAGGATTCGTTCTTCGATGCATGGGTAGTGGCTGACTGTGCATTTTCTTTTTCCGCGGTAATATGGGCAGTACCGGCAGCCGCATATCTCTGCTGTGTACTCAAAATGGTGAAGCACCATTTTGCCGCCTCCTTTGGGCCGAAATCTCGGAACGGCTGTCATCATCCGTTCCAGCGCTCTTTGCTGGGGTGAATCTGAAAAGATCATTGTCTTGCTCCTTTGTATGTGAAATAAAAAAAGAGCCAACCGTTTCTTTTCAAAACGATTGGCTCCGAGGGCAACAAAAAACGGCAGGTAGTGTCTGTTACTATCTGCCGTCCTTGTTCTTTATTCAGTTGTTACATGGGTTCGTATCTATCTGCAAAGGGAAAAAGCCGTTTTTTCATCTACGAATATGGAACCTCGCAAAACGGCTTTTGGATAGCAAAAAGGCCCGATAAAATCGGGCTTTTTGCTGGGTACATCTTTTTCGTACCCTTTTGATGGCGCAGAAGGAGAGACTCGAACTCTCGCGCCGGTTTCCCGACCTACGCCCTTAGCAGGGGCGCCTCGTCACCAACTTGAGTACTTCTGCATGGTAACTTATATTATAAAGTTTTGTTGTTGTCGCTGGCGGAGAGAGTGGGATTCGAACCCACGGTACGTTGCCGTACGACGGTTTTCAAGACCGTTCCGTTATAACCACTTCGGTATCTCTCCATAAAGCGTAAGTTATTCTAACATAAATCAAAGACCTTGTCAACGCTTTTTTGCGCGAATTTTTATTACAATATATTCTCCCGCCTCAGCAGAGCGTCAAGGCTCACGCCGAGAGTGTCGGCTATAGCGATGATCTCGATATCGGTCACGAAGCGTTTGCCGCACTCGATGCGCTGAACGGCGTTTTTGTCTATATCAAGGCCGGCAAGCTGGAACGCATCGGCGAGCTGGCGCTGAGAGAGTCCCATATTTTTGCGCAGAAAGGCTACATTCTTTCCGCAAATATTATTCAGCCCGTCTTTTGCTTTGTTGATGAACATAAAACAGCCTCCGAGACATTCAGTGCTTGTCAATAAGGCTATTATATGTTATGATTAGATAAATATTGACATTCACTAAATGCCACAGTTGAGAGGCGAAATTATATGTTCAAAAAAAGCAAGCCCGAAAAATACAACAACAAGAAATCTCGTCAGAGGAAACTAAAAGCCTTTGAGATCTCAGCGTTTGTAATGATGCTTCTGTCTCTCTTTGCGGGCATGGCTTTTCTTGCTTCGGGTTGTTTTTCTTTTCTTCGCTCGGGAAATTCATCCTCTTTCCTTTTCTGCTCGGTATTCGCTCTTGCATTTTTTATATTTGCCGTCTTTTTTCTTGTTATTTTCACCAATTTGATCAATAAACAACTTCCCTAATGTAGCAATTTGTGATATGATTATCGCATACCGACAACGGAGGGAATATATGAACGCAAAAGAACTGCTCGGCAGGCTCTGCGAAAATGCAATATGCGGCGAAAGTTCCGTTTACGACTGCGGCGACGGCGCTTATATGCGGCTTATAAAAGGCGCGGCGGAATCGGATTTTTCAAAAATCTGCGGCGAGTGCAAAAAGCTCGGCTATACGATTTTTCAGCGCAACGACCTCGAAGAAAACAGACACGCATCATATCACGGGGATATGCTCATCCACATATATTTCTGCCCGTCGGAAAAAAGCCTGCGCGTCATATGCGACCCGTTCTCGGCTCGGTTCGAGTGCGAGGAACCGAAATATGAGAGAAGATGCGGCAGCGCTCTGTGGCAGTTTGAAAACGACCACTCGTATATTGACTGCGGGATGTGCTATATCCTGCGCTGCGCGGACAACAGCTTTTTTATTATAGACAGCGGGCACTTTCTTCAGCCCAACGACCACAAGAGGATATACCGCTTTCTGCGCGAGCGCACGCCCGACAGTGAGCGGACGGTTATTGCGGGCTGGTTTTTCAGCCACGCGCACGACGACCATGTGAGCCAATTTGTCGATTTTATCCGCGAATACGGCTCGGCGGTCGAAATCGAAAGGCTCTATTACAACGACGCGCCCATAGACCACCGCGACAGCATGAGCTGGGGCGAGTCCAACAAGAAATATATAAGGCGGTTTGAGGACTGCGCCCGTTCCTGCAATATTCCCGCCGTGAAGCTCCACACGGGGCAGCGGTTCTTCGTGCGCAATCTTCGCTTTGACGTGCTCTGTACTCAGGAGGACGTTTGGCCTCAAAGTCTCGAAAACTTCAACAACACCTCGTGCGTGCTCGCGCTTGAGGCAGACGGGACGAGGATAATATTCCCCGGCGACGCCGCAGATGTCGAGAGCGACATAATGACGGCGCGCTACACAGAAAAAACGCTCGGCTGCGACATTATGCAGCAGTCTCACCACGGGCACAGCGGCGCTTCGCCCGAGTTCTACCGCAGAGCTGACGCAAAGACAGTAATGTTTCCGATAACAAAAATAAAATTCGACGAGGAATATCCGAAGCAGGAGGCGAACAGAGTCGCCTGTTCTATAGCCGAGGAATATTTCATAGCCTCCGACGGCACGGTTGAATTCCCCCTGCCCTACTCGGTCGGCAGCGCGAAAGTTTATCCCGACGAAACCTTTGAAAACTTCGCCGCGATAAAAATGCTCTGGGGCTACGACTACCCCGAAGAATACAAGGAACAGCTGTTTGAGGATTTTTTAAGGCGCGGAGGTCTGCCCTCTCTCGACGAGGTAGAGGCATAACACGAAGCTCCCGAACGCTTTGCCGAAAAATAAAACCGCAACGGAGGATAATATACAATGATAAATTTTGACAGCAAGAACAGGATATTCAAGCTTGACACTCCCAATTCGAGCTATGTTATCGGAGTCGTCGACTTCGACCAGCTCGTCAATTTATATTACGGCAGCAAGATAGCCGACACCGAGGGGCTTGAGGCTCGTTCGTTTCGTCCGCGCTGCGCGTCGTTCAGCCCGCTGACCAATGAACACTATACCGACTCGCACGATTTTTCGCCCGACTGCGCGCCCATGGAATACGGCTGCAACGGCTGCGGAGATTTCAGGGTAAGCGCATTATCAATAAAAAATGCGGACGGCAACACCGTCACCGATATGCGCTACGAGGGGCACAGGATATACGTGGGCAAGCCGTCCGCCGAGCCCCTGCCGTCTGTCTACCTCAACAGCGAAAGCGAGGCGGACACGCTCGAAATCTATATGACGGACAGAGCGACCGATATTCGCGTCACGCTCATATATACCGTATTCAATGCGCTCGATGTAATCATACGCAGCGCAAAAATCGAGAACGCATCGCAGAAGCCTGCGGATATCGAACGCGCGATGAGCCTGTGCGTCGACCTGCCGAGCATGGACTACGACCTCATAACTCTCTACGGCAGACATGCCAAGGAGCGCTCCGAGGAGCGCCGCCCGCTCGCCCACGGACTTCAGGGAATCGCGAGCAAGCGCGGAGTTTCGAGTCACTGTCAAAACCCGTTTGCGGCTCTCGTCTCCGAAAATGCCGACGAGGACAGCGGCGAGGCCTACGGCTTCAATCTCGTTTACAGCGGCAACTTCGAGTTCTGCGCCGAGTGCGACTTTTCGGGCACCTCGCGCATAGTCATGGGCATAAACCCCAATGACTTCTCTTGGCGCCTTGAGCCCGGCGAGAGCTTTATGACTCCCGAGGCGGTTATCGTCTATTCGAATGCGGGCATAGGCGAGATGAGCCGCACATATCACAGGCTCTATAACAACAATCTCGTCTGCGGCAAATGGAAAAGTGCAAAGCGTCCCCTGCTGATAAACAGCTGGGAGGCGGCATATTTTGATTTTGATACGGAAAAGCTCGTCTCCTTCGCCGAACGTGCAAAGGAGCTCGGCATGGATATGCTCGTCATGGACGACGGCTGGTTCGGCGAGCGCAACGACGACCGCAGCTCCCTGGGCGACTGGTTCGTAAACGAGAGCAAGCTCAAGGGCGGCTTGGGCGAGCTTATAGACAGAGTAAACTCTCTCGGGCTGAAATTCGGAATATGGTACGAGCCGGAGATGATCTCCCCCGACTCGGAGCTGTTCCGCGCCCACCCCGACTGGTGCGTCCATGTTCCGAACCGAAAGCCCTGCATAGGCAGGCATCAGTATGTTCTCGATATGTCCCGAAAGGATGTGCGCGACAACATATTCGACCAGATGTACTCCGTGCTCTCGAAATATAAAATAGACTATATCAAATGGGATTTTAACCGCAATATTTCCGACGCGGGTTCCGCTCTGCTGCCCGCGGACAGGCAGGGCGAGTTCTTCCACCGCTTCATTCTCGGCACATACGAGCTCATGGGCAGGATACGCGACGCGTTCCCCGATATGCTCTTTGAAAACTGCTCGGGCGGCGGCGGACGCTTTGACCCCGCGATGCTCGCATATTCTCAGCAGATCTGGGCGAGCGACAACACCGACCCAATAGAGCGGCTGACGATTCAGTTCGGCACCTCGATGTGCTACCCCGCCTCGACTATGGGCGCTCACGTCTCCGCCTGCGACAGGACGGATTACAAAGTAAAGGGCGACGTCGCGCTCTGGGGCACATTCGGCTACGAGCTCGACCCGAATGAGCTGAGCGCAGAGGAGCGCGGGCAGGTAAAAAAGCAGGTTGACGAATACCACAAATACTATGACCTCATTCACTCGGGCGATCTCTACAGGCTCAAGAGCCCCTACGAGGACGGATATCGCTGCGCGTGGAGCTTCGTCGCCGAGGACAAGAGCGAAGCTCTTGCAACGGTAGTTACGATGCGTGCACCCGAAGTTCCGTTCTTCATTCTCAAGTTCAGGGGACTCGACCCAGAGAAGCACTATCTCTGCGACTTCGACGGCAGAGTTTACTACGGCTCGAACCTCATGAACGCAGGACTCAATCTGACCCGCCCGACAGAAAGAACATATTCAAGTCTTAAAATATATCTTAAAGCACAATGAGTGAAATGGATAAAATAAACGGCGCAAACTGGATGAGCGGACTTTGCTCCGACCTGCCGATAACTGCCATAAACATGCCCGGCACGCACGACAGCGCGACAAAATACGTCCGCTTCGCACCGATATGCAACACGCAGAACTTAACAATAGAAGAGCAGCTGCAAATCGGCGTGCGGTATCTCGACATGCGCTTTGAGCTAAAAGACGGCAGAAAGCTCGTCGCAGTTCACAGCATCGCGGACTGCAAAAAAGAGCGCGGTTTAAAAGCCGCAGACCTCACCGCCGCAGATACTGTAAATATGTGCGAGAGCTTTCTCAAAGAGAACCCCGGCGAGACAATTCTGTTTCAGCTCAAGGAGGACGACGGCGATGCGGGCATCGCGTTGTTCGGCGAGTTTTATGCGCAGTGCATCAGGGGCAGAGAAGAGCTTTGGTATCTCGAAAACCGCATACCCGCTCTCGGCGAAGTGCGCGGGAAGATAGTGCTGCTGCGCGTGGTCGGCGCTGACGCTTTGCACTTCGACGACAAGACCTGCGGAATCGATTTCAGCGCGTACCCGTATATCAGCAGCAGGGATATCCGCGATTTTCGCCGCCGCGATATAAAGAAGCTTGCGAGCGGCAAGACATACGCGCAGATGTATGTCCAGGATTCATACAAGCTCGGCGGAATCAAAAAATGGAAAGCCGTTACAGCTTTTCTTGAATCCGACCTTGACCCGAGGAATTTCAATATATGCCTGACGAGCTGCACGGGCTTTATAACCCCGAAAGCAGGTTCGGCGTTCATCAACCGCAGGCTCAGGGAATATGAATTTACATCGGGCAGGCACTACGGCATCGTCGCCGCGGACCACATATCCCCGGGCATCTGCCGCGCCGTCTTTATGAGCAATTACGGCGCAGAGCAGGCGTAAAGTGCAACTATCTTTAGCTTTATGCGAATAGTTTTTACTTTTAAAATTCAATATTGACACTTCTCGTCATACCGCGGCAAAAGCTTGTGTTTTTTGCCGCGGTATTTTTGACACATTTTTTATATGCGAAAATATAAAATAATAATTGTGTCAAAACAGCCCGTACATAAATATTTGCGGCGCAATATCGAAAAAGAGAAGTGAAAAAACATGGAGCGTTCAAAAGCCAAGGCGGACAAGTTCAGATTCATAGACGAAGAAAAGCGGGAGAAAATTATCTTTTCGCTCAAATGTATATTTTCATGCGCGGTCGGGCTGCTGCTCGCGCGCGCGAAGATTTTCGGCAGTCTCTCGCCGCTCGGGCTCGCGTTTTCCGCTGCCGCCGGGTCATATGCGCTCGCGGCGTCGGTCGGCGCGCTCGTCGGCTATCTGCTATCCTTCTCGGGGACGGCGGGGATAAGATACATGGCGTGCGTCGCGGGAATCGCGCTAATAAACTTTTCCGTCAGTCGCCTGCGCGGAGAAAACAGCGCGCGAAAAGTCGCGCCGATTGCCTCGGCTCTCTGCTGCGCGTCAACCGGCATAGCGGTTTTGCTCGTCGAGGGCTTTTCGCTAAACGGCATTGTGTCTTTTCTCGCTGACTGCGTTCTCGCGGGCGGGATGACATATTTTTTCTCGTGTTCACTCGCGCTCATTGATAAAAGAAAAGAGACTCGGCGGCTCGGCAGGCGCGATATCATATGCGCCGCCATCTCCTGCTGCGCGGCGCTCGCAGCGCTCGCGGAGTTTGATATCATGAACTTTCGCCCCGCCGGGACTGCGGCTGCGTTTATTGTCATGCTCCTGTGCTTCACTCTGCGCGAAGCGGGCGGCGCGTTCGGCGGCATATGCTCCGGGATAGCGCTCGCGGCGGCGTGCGGCGATCCCGCTCTCGGCGCGGTGTATTCGGCGGCGGGACTCTGCGCCGGGCTGTTTTATCAGTTCGGTCAGTTAGGGATATCCGCGGCGTTTATCTGCATCTGTGGGATAAGCGCGGTCATCTCGCCGAACCCGCAGACGATAGCCGCGATTGCGGAGAGCGCGGCGGCGGCGCTGATATTTGTTCTCATTCCGCGCTCGAAGCTCGAAAAGCTGCGCGACAGTCTGAGCCCCGCGCAGGAATATGCGCCGAGCGGCGAACACGGTGAGCTGTGCAGGCGGCTCGGCGACGCAGAGAGCGCGCTCGAGGGCGTAGGTCAGTGTATTGAACGGGTAGGCAAGAAGATAGACTCGGCGCGCCCCTACGAGCCGGAGATAATAACAGCGCGGGTAAAGCAGAGCGTCTGCGCCGCGTGCGGAAAGTGCGCCGGCAAAAATGAAAAACTCCGCGAACGGACTTTTTCGGACGCCGTGAAGATACTCCGCGAAGAAAATCATATAACATCAGCCGAATTCGGCACAGAGTTTTGCGCCGAGTGCCCGAAAGCTTCGGCGGTCGCAGAAAATTTCAACCGCGTTTTTGCAAACAGCATTGCATCGGCGTGTGCGGCACAGAAAACCAACCAGCTCCGCCGCGCAGTCGCGGACAGCTTCGGCGCGATGGCGGATATCCTCGGCGAGATAGGCGCAGAGACGGCAAAGAGCGATATGTTCCTCCCCTCTCAGACCTCTGCCGCCTCTGATACGCTCGGCGGGCTCGGAATGAATGTCATCTCCGCGTGTTGCAAACGAGACGGCTCGGGGCATATAATACTCACCGCAAAAATCACCGAACTGCCCGAAAACGCCGTTTTGCGCGAGGCGACAAACGCGCTTTCAAAAGAACTCGGCGCGGCTTTGGCACTCCCCGCGATACGCGATATTGAGAATGGAGTCGAGCTGACATTCAGCGAGAAGCCACGATTTTGCTTCGAGATAGGCTCGGATCAGCGACCGGGTTCGGACGACGGCGACTGCGGCGACTGCTACGACTACGTGGGACTCGAGGACGGGCGGAATGTGATAATTTTAAGCGACGGCATGGGGACGGGCAGGCGCGCCGCGGTCGATTCTGCTATGGCGACCGACCTTTTCGCGTCGCTCATCTGCTCCGGGCTATCCTGCGAAGCGGCGCTCAGAACGGTCAACACCGCGCTCATCGCCAAGAGCGAGGACGAGAGCCTTGCGACCCTCGACATAGCGTCGCTCGATCCGTATTCGGGCGAGATAAGCTTCTTCAAGGCCGGCGCGGCGCCCTGCTTCATAAAGCGCTCCGGGCGCACCGCGATACTCGAGCTGCCGTCTCTCCCGGCGGGCATACTCAGCCGCATCGGCTTTTCAAAGGCGGGTGTGGAGCTGCGTGAGGGCGACACGGTGGTCATGATATCCGACGGAGTTGCGGCGGACGGCAGCGAATGGATAACGAAGCTCATCCGCTCCTGGCGCGGGGACGCGCAGGGGCTCGCCGAGGAGCTGACCGCCGCGGCACTCAGCCGCCGCAAGGGCAAAAAATCCGACGACATGACGGCGATATGCGTGCGCATCCACAGTGCGGACAGAATCGGGAATTGACAAAGCCTCCGCCATAATATATAATATTTGCGAAAACAAAATGGAGGTATAAATTATGATTTTAGCAGCTGTCGGTAAGAACGGCACAGGCAAGGATTTCTTCCTTGATTATGTTGCCCAGAAGTACGGCTTCCCGATGATCTCCATCGGCGATGTTGTCCGCGAGCTCGCAACTAAGGACGGCCTTGAGCTGACCCGCGACAATCTTCATGCTACCAGCAAGAAGTACATGGGCGAGTTCGGTCAGACCTTCTTCCCCGAGATGATCGTCAAGAAGATAAAGGAGTCGGACGCTCCGAATTACCTTGTTTCCGGCATCCGTCCGCCCTCGGACATCGAGATTTTCCGCAAGGCTTTCGGCGATGATTTCATCCTTGTTGATGTTGTTATCAGCGACGATGAAGTTCGTTATCAGAGAATGATTGCCCGCGGCTCCGAGCGCGACGGCAAGAGCGTTGAGAAGCTTCGCGAGAACGATCTCCACGAGGAGGAGATCTTCCACACCAGCGAGAGCGAGAAGATGGCGAACTATGTCATCAAGAACGACGGCGGCGTTGAGGACTTCTACGCGGCAGTCGACAACTTCTATGAGACTGTTCTCAAGCCGAAAATCGGCTGAGTAAAAGCCAAATAAAGCAAACGATCCTCCGTATGAGATACATCATATGGAGGATTTTTTGTCGGCATAGTAAAAAGCCTGCACAGCATGAACCGTGCAGGCTTTTCTGATGTAAAGATTGATTACTGCTGGGGAGCTCCAACAGGGCAAGCATCTGCGCAGGAACCGCACTCGGTGCAGAGATCTGCGTTGATCTCGAACTTGCCGTCGCCCTCAGAAATAGCTCCTACGGGGCACTCAGCCTCGCAAGCGCCGCAGGAAATGCAATCGTCGCTGATATGATAAGCCATTAGTCAATCCTCCTTACACATATTTCTCTTTAACATCGCACGCGGATATCCGCATACGCTGTACAATCATTGTATCACATTATATAGAAAAATCAAGAGTAAAATTATGTCCTCGTTTATTCTATTCCCTTGAGAGCCTCGAGCTCGGAGCGGTCGACCTTTATTTTGCCGTCCTTTATCGTCTTCACCTCGCGGCGGTTGAACGAATGCGGCGCGGCATCGGGACAGCGGTCGAGTCTGACCTTGAGCTGACCTGAGAGAAGATTAACTTCGACCACGATTCCCCTGCCCTCGGGGGTATCGACGAGCGCGCCCTGCTTCGGGGTTATCTTGAGCAGATACTCGTAGTTGTCCTGCTCATATTTGAGACAGCACATGAGCCTGCCGCAGGTGCCGCTTATCTTGACGGGGTTGAGCGAGAGTCCCTGTTCTTTTGCCATCTTTATCGACACGGGCTGGAAATCGCCGATAAACGTGCTGCAGCAGAACGGTCTGCCGCACATACCGAGACCGCCGAGCATCTTCGACCCATCGCGTACGCCTATCTGACGAAGCTCTATCCTCGTGCGGAACACGCGGGCAAGATCTTTTACGAGCTCACGGAAATCGACTCTGACATCGGAGGTGTAATAGAAAAGTATCTTCTTGCCGTCGAAGGCGTATTCGACATTGACAAGCTTCATCATGTCGAGCCCGTGGTCGGCTATCTTTTGCAGGCAGATATCAAAAGCTTCCTGCTCTTTTTTGCGGTTTTCCTCGACTATTTTCAGATCCGCATCCGTCGCGCGGCGCACAACGGATTTCAGGGGCTTGACTATCTCCTCGTCGCTGACCTCGCTGTTTTCGAGCGCAACTTCGCCGCACTCCATTCCGCGGACAGTCTCGACGATAACATGGTTGCCCTTTTCGAATTTATTATCGAGAGGGTCGAAATAATAGACTTTTCCGACCTCTCTGAATCTGACTCCTATGACCTGGGCCATTTATTTCATCCTTTCATCTGCCGGATGCCCTGCGCAGCTCGGCGCACATACGGGTAATAAGCAGAGTGTAATTTTCATTTCTTTCAAACGAAGCCGCCAAATCGTCGGCGCAGGTTATCATGCGCATAAGATTCGCAGTCGTAACATTCCCCGCGAGCTTCTGCGCCTCGGTTTTATATTCTTCGGGCGCTTCGACTCCTGATTTTATCAGCACCGCCGCGCGAAAAAATTCGGGCAGAACCTGCAAGACTGCTCTGAAGAGCGTTTTATCCTTTTCAAACGCCGCTGTCGCCGCGAGCAGAGGATATTCATTAGCCTCCGGCACAGCCGCCGCAACAGCGCGCGCCGCTTCAAAAACGCCGCCGTCAACGCGCCTGCCGCCGCCCTGAGAAAAGACTGCGCAGCGGGACAAAACGGTCTGCAATAACACATTCTTGTCATCCGTCAGCAGCAGAAAGCACACACCCTCCGGCGGCTCTTCGAGAACTTTGAGCAGCGCGTTCTGCGCGGGGACAAGCATATTCTGCGCGTCTTTTAAGATATACACTTTTCTGTCCGCCTCGTTTGCGACTATATAGGCATCCGAGCGTATCTCGCGGACGGTCTCGACCTTGAAATTATTCGTTTTCGGGTCGGGCTCGAAAATTTTTATATCGGGATGCGAATCCGAGCGCGCCTTGAAGCAGTTTATACACCTGCCGCAGGGCTTATCGTCCCCCGAGCACACCAGCGCGGCGGCGAGGGTCTTCGCAGTATCCATCAGGCGTTCGCTGTCCTCATCCTCGAGAATCGCGGCATGGGGAAAACGCCCTGAGTTCACAGAGGAACTCAGAGCCTTTTTCAGCGGCTCTGATATTTGCAAAGACTCGAATCCCATATGTTCTCCGACATTACAGCTTATAGAATTTATCCATGTTCACAACGAACACGGTAGCGCCGCCGACCGCGACCTGAACGGGCAGGGTCACGAAGCTCTCCGCATTATAAGCGGGAGCGGCGGTCATGAGCTGAGTGCGTCTGGAGCTGTTTTCCCTGAGTATCTCCATGACATCGTCAACGCGGCTGTCCTCAACGCCTATGAGCAGAGTGACGTTGCCCGCGCTCAAAAATCCGCCCGTTGTTGACAGCTTCGTAGCGTCAAAACCGGCCTTTGTAAGCTCGCTCAAAACGTCATATGAGTCGTCGTTGCTGATTATCGCGATGATGAGTTTCATCGGAAGAGCTCCTTTCATATCTTACTCAATAATATTATAAAACATCTTAGATTATTTTACAACTTTTATATTGAAAATACCGTATCTGCGAAGTTCCTCTATCTCCCGCTCGCCGAGTATCTCTCCCGGCATTGCCGCGGGAATTGCGGGCGGGCACGGGCAATATGCCTCCGCCGCCGTCCGTCCGAGCGCAGAGTCGATATTTATATATTCGCACTCCGCGAGCAGAGCTTCGCGCGGTGTCATGCTGATACGCGGCAAAAATGCGTTGACTCCGATCGGAGTTTTGCCGCACGGCACGGCCTTTGAAAATATATCAGCAAGAGCCGAATCAAGTCTATCAAAATCCTCTTCTGTATTCATGACGGACGGGATGAGAATTATCTTCCCGAGCCCCGCATATTCGGGCTCAATGCCGTGCGCACGCAGAAGCTCGCCGACATCTGCACCGTCGAAGCCGAAATTTTGAACATCAAACGCTATGCGCGTCGGGTCGCATTCGCCCTCGGGCAGGATAAGCCCGAGCAAACGGCAAAGTTCCTTTGTTTTTTTCACGCGTCGGCTCAGGCGGATAAATTCGTCCGCGTTGTTCTCAAGCCAGTCGCGCGCAAGATCCAATGATATCATTATCGGATAAGACGGGCTTGTCGAGCCGAAAAGCGCCATGGCGCGGCGAATCTCAGGCACAAAACTTTCGTCGCCGACCTGGAGCCATGCGCCGCCTGTCAGGACGGGCAAAGTCTTGTGTGCGCTCTCGGCGCTCATTGCCGCTCCGAGGTTAAGCGGCGAGATATCTTTTTCCAAGAATTTCAGATGTGCTCCGTGGGCACAGTCCACAAGCAGGGGCACCCCGAATTCGCGTGCCACAGCCGCTATCGATTTGACATCGCTGATAACGCCGAAATAATCTGGCGAAGTGATATATACCGCCTTTGCCTCGGGCGTTTTTTCGAGTGCGCGGCGCACACCTTCTGCGGTTATGCGCCCGGAGAACAGCTCGCCCGCGCTCGGATCCGGCAGAACCCACACGGGTTCAATGCCGAGCAGGGATATTGCGTTGACCGCGCTGCGGTGGACAACGCGCCCACAGACGACTTTTCCGCCGTGCGGTGAAGCGGCTCTGAACATCGCCTGGATGCAGAGCGTACAGCCGCCGGCGCTCATAAATGTCGCCGCAGAGCCGAACAGCTTTTGCGCCTGCGCCTCCGCGAGAGCCGTTGCTCCCTCGCCGTCAAAGAGGCTTCCGGTGTCCGGTATCTCCGTTATATCAAAATTCTGTATGCCGCCAAGCGCGGGGAATTTGCCTTTATGCGCGGGCATATGCATACTGACCTTTTGCTTTTTTGCGTGCGCCGTCACGGCGTCAAAAAGCGGAGCAGACATTTTTCACCTCAGAGTTTAGCTTCGTTGAGCATTATTCCGCCGGGCACGATATCGATCATGCCGTAGTGCCCGTCGCGTATGCTGCCGGGATTCATGATATAGAGCCCGTCGTCATAGCAAGTAACACCCGTGTGGGTATGGCCGTATAATACTATGTCGGCGCCCTCCTGCCTTGCGCGGAGAAGGAGCTCGTCCGTGCCGTATTTTACATGCTCGGCGTGACCGTGGGTGCAGTATATCTTTTTCCCGCCGAGGGTCACCACGCGCAGAAGCGGCAGACTGGAAGAAAAATCGCAGTTGCCCGCGACCTTTATTACATTCGGCAGGCTATGATAATAACTTTCGACCGTGTCGAGATCCCGCTCGCCGTCGCCGAGAAAAATCAGCGCCTCTGCTTCGGGATGCGCTTCGACCGCGTCGAGTATGCGCGAGGGCATACCGTGGGAATCGGAAAGAACAAGTATTCGCATTATTTCGCCCCGTTTTCAGGTCATAGACCCGTATAATGCCTGCGCGTCCGCCAGGTTCTATGCGGGGAGCGCGTGCATAAGTTTATTATATATGAAAAAAGGTGGTTTTGCAATGAGCAATATTAACAGCCCCGGAAACATGACGCCCGAACAGCTGATGAAGCTCGCCGCATCGTTCGGCGGCAAGGACGCCGCAGACCCCGAAAAGGCGATAAACGCGGTATCGAAGCAGCTCAGCGACGAGAAGCGGCAGAAATTGAACGAAGTTCTCAGCGACAAATCGGCTCTCGAAAAGCTGCTTCAGAGCCCCGAAGCACAGCGGCTGATGAAGAAATTCGGAGTGGATAACAAGGGGTAAGCTATGGACAACATCGGCGACATACTCTCCTCTTTAAGCGACGAGGACATGAAGGCTCTCGGCGACGCGGCGCGCAGCCTGCTCGGCTCATCGGAGCAGGAGCAGGGTCAAAACGACAGCGACCGGGGCTTTTCCATGGATCCGGCGACGATGGCGAAGATAGCGCAGATAATGAGCGCGATGAACCGCCATGACAACCGCTGCGATCTCATCGCCGCTCTGCGTCCCCTGCTCAGCGAGCCGCGCCGCCGCAGGGCGGACGACGCGATGCAGCTGATAAAGCTCATTGACCTTTTGCCGATGATAGAGGATCTCGGGAGGAAATAGGTATGCCCGCATATACGGAAAACGAGCTTGCGAGAATGCGCGAAAGGGCGATAGCGAGCGCCAGAGAGATGCAGAGACGCGCGGCGATAAAGGGCGGCGAGCAGAGGCAGTGCAATCGTCCCAATCCGCCGCCGAACCGTCCCGAGCCGCCTCCAAAGCCGCCGGAGCGAACGTCGAAGCCGCCCGAAAAGCCGCATGAAAAGCCAAAGCCACAGTGGCCGCCCGCTCCCCCGGTCGACGACGACAGGTTGCTGATAATCGCGCTGATAATAATTCTCTCGGCGGACGGGGCAGATATGCTGACGATATTCGCACTGATGTATATCCTGATGTAATATATGTATTTGCCGCGGCGCATCTTGAAAAAAGCTCCGTTTTGGTTTAGAATAGAAGAAGTATGACGAAAACGGAGGAACGCATATGACATATTCATATAAAACTCACGGCACCTGCTCAAGGCGCATCGACTTTGACATTGACGATGACAACACCGTTCACAATGTTCGCTTCACAGGCGGCTGCAACGGCAACCTCGCGGGAATATCCTCAATAGTTGAGGGAATGGACGCGGAGGAAATCATCGACAGGTTCGACGGCATCCGCTGCGGATTCAAGCAGACCTCATGCCCCGACCAGTTCGCGGAGGCTCTGCGAGAGGCTCTTGAAAAGAAGAACAGCAAATAAAATAAGAAACGAACGGGAGCGCATCGGATATCCGGTGCGCTCCCGCCGTCATTTGGAAAGGCAATAACTATTTTGGAGGATAGTATTGAGTGGTTGGTTAATTAATAAAGCCGACAGACTTGGCAGAATTTGTAAGGAATAAGGGAAAAGATGGAAAAGAGGGCCTGCCGCGTCCGTCGGTCTTTGGCTATATTATAACCGCCTTTTTCATTTTTTCAAACGGTCAAAAATTCAGTTTTGTGCCAAAAAATCTCACCTCTTGGAGAGTGTCGCATTTTGGGACACTTTTTGAATTTTGTCCAAAAGCAAAAGACTGCGAACAGCAATCCACTGTCCGCAGTCTTTTGTTATTAAATCTTATTTCTTGAATATCTTCTTGTACCACGGGAGCGACTCGGTGGTGTCGGTCGTGGCGGTCGAAGCGCTGCTGCTCGAAGCGATGGGCGTGGTCTGATAGATGAACATGACGTTCGACTCGGTGCCCGCAGTCTTCTCGGTGTAGATATCATACGATGCACCGTAAGAAATCATCGACTGGAGCTTCGCGATAAGATCGTCGGCATCCTCGGCGAGCACACCGTACTTCTGGAGCTTGCCTGCATAGTCGCCGGAATCGATGCTGTCGATGAGGTCATTGAGCTTCTGGACATTCTCCTTGCTCATGAGCTTGGCGAGTCCGTCTATGAGCTCCTGATTGTCGTCAATGGTCTTCTGTATCTCGGAGAGCTGCTCGAGGGTCTTGGGCAGGTTGTTTATTGCCTTCTGAACCTCGGGGTCGGACATATCCTTTGAGAACTCCTCTATAAGAGGCAGGACATCGTTCATGTTCTCCGCTATCTCGGGCAGGTTCTTGAAGAACTTCTGGAGCACTGGGTTGTTGAGCAGGGTTATGACTTCCTTGAGCTCGTTGGGGTCAAGGCTGTTGAAGAGCTTCTTGAACTTTGCGATGTTCTCTTCGGTCATATACTTGGGCAGAATCTCGAAGAGGACGCGGTTGTTCTGATAGAGCTCGACTGCCTCGTTCATCGTGTTGACGAGCTCGTTTATCTTCGTCCTGTTGGTCATAAGGTTCGTTATGACCTTGTTGGGATCCATGGAGTTGAGAGCCTTTTCAAGCTCTTTGAGCTGGCCGAGAGTGGTCTGGAGATCGTTCAGGCTGTTGGGCAGCTGAATCTCGCTGCCGAGCATGGAGATCGGCACTGCCGCGAAGTACATATTGCCGAGCGAGAAGTTCTCAACTTCGGCGGAGAGGGTGAACTCGGTGGCGAAGTTCAGATCCTCGATATTGAGCTTGTCGAGTCCGAGAGTTTCGTTCATGCCGGGCATGCTGACAATAAGAGCGATTTCCTTTGTGCCGTCACCGACGAGCTTGCCGTTTGTGAGAGTCATGTTCTGGAACTGACCCTCGGGAAGAATCATGCCTCCGACAACCGCGATGGGATTGTAGATCTTGACCTGCTTGCCGTTTATCTTCTCGGTCTTGTAGAGATTGTTTTCAACGGAGATCTTTATCTCGACCTTGCCGCTCTTGCCGGAAATCTTCTTGGCGGACATCTCTTTGCCGTCGAGGAAGTATTTGATGTTGATTTTTACAGGCAGCTCTTTGTTGCTCTTGCCGCTGTAATAGAGGTCGGTCGTGTCCATATGCCAGGTGATGCCGCCGTTTTCGCTGACGGGCTTGATGTTGCTCTTGACATTGGTGATGTTTTTCAGCGAGCTTGTGTCGCTGACCTTGACCTGACCCTTGTCGGTGTGGAGCCAGTCGGTGACGGTGATATCCTTGACATCGCCGCTGTTGTCCATGTTGACATACACGGTCTCGCTCTTCTTCACGGAGCCGGGCACATCGGTGTAATATACGGGCGCGGCCTGCTCATCGCCGGACGCCGAGGTAGTGTCGCCGTTGTCGCCGGTGCTCTTGCAGGCGCCCATGGTGAGTATGCTCGCCGCGAGAGTGAGGCAGAGCGCCGATTTGAGAATAAAGTTTTTCTTCATTTTATTGCCCTCCTTGTTCAAGCCTTTGCCTTGCGGCTCTTGCGCTCCTTTTTAACGCGGGGAACGCGCCAGCCGATGGATGTTTTATTGATAGCGCCTTCGCAGATGGCGAGGATGCCGGGAAGCATAACCATGATAACGAGTGCGCTGATAACGGAACCTCTTGCAAGCATGAGGCAGACACCCTTGACTATATCTATATCGCAGATACAGTAGACGCCGAATGTTGCGCTGAAGAACACGAGTGCGCTCTGGAATATCGAGCGGCTCGACTCCTTCGCGGCTATCTTGATAGCCTTGAGCTTATCGCCGCACTTCTGGAGTTCTTCTCTGAATCTCGTTGTCATGAGTATTGCGTAGTCGACCGTTGCACCCAGCTGCACGCAGCTGATGATAGTCGGCGCGATGAAGCATATCGTAGTGCCCGTCAGGGTCGAGATACTGATGTTGACCCAAATTGCAAGCTCTATCGACGCGACGAGTATCAGCGGTATCAACAGGGACTTGAAGACTATCGCAACAAGAATGAATATCGCGAGCATAGAGATAGCTCCGGTGACGACGAAGTCCTTTTCGGCGACGGTTATCAGGTCCTTGGTCAGGACTCCTTCGCCCGTCAGTATTCCACCCTCGTCGTACTTCTTGACTATCGAGGTTATCTTTTCAATCTGCGCGTTCTCCTCGTCGGTCGCAGCCGAGTAAGAGGAGTTGAGCATCATGAGCTGTTTACCGTCCTGAACGCATATCTCTTTTATCGAATCCGGGAGCATTGCGCTCGGGATTGCCGTGCCGATGAAGCTGTTGAGCGAGAGGACATTCGTGACGCCCTCGACATTGTTGAGTTCGCTCGTCAGCGCGTTTATATTCGCTTCGGTTATCTTATCGTCAAGGATGATGAAGTGGGTCGTTGCCATGTTGAAGTCTTTCTTCATCGTATTGAGAGCGGATATTGACGGCAGATCCTGTGGGATCGCCTTATCCATGTTGTAATACTTCTTGACGTTGTTCTGCAGGAAGTAGGATGGGATGAAGAGCACGAGGAAGATTATCGCTATAACTCTTCTGTGTTTTATCGCGAAGTCGCTTATCTTATTGAACTTCGGCGCGAGGCTCTTATGTCTTGTCTTTTCAATGACATTGTCAAGCATGAGTATCAGCGAGGGCAGGAAGGTAACGACGGTAATAACACCGAGGATAACGCCCTTTGCCATGACAAGACCCATATCTTTGCCGAGCGTGAAGCTCATGAAGCACAGCGCGAGGAAGCCGAAAACGGTGGTCAGCGAGCTGCCCATAAGGGAGAGGAAGGTCGAATCGATTGCCGCAGCCATGGCGTCCTTCTTCGTGTCATGGTGCTTCTTCTCCTCCTCGAATCTGTCCATAAGGAAGACGGAGTAGTCGACCGTAACGCCGAGCTGGAGGATAGCGGCGATACTCTTCGTTATGAACGAAATCTCGCCGAAGATTATATTCGTGCCCATATTGTATATGACCGCGGTGCCGAGCGCCGCAAGAAGCACGAACGGGAGCACCCACGAGGTCATCGTGAACGACAGTGCTATAAGCGCGAGGGCGATGGCGATCACGACATAGAGCGGAGCCTGGCTGTTTGTCAGGTCTTTTGTATCAACGGTTATCGCCGAAAGACCGCTCAGGAGCATATTCTTGTTCATTATCTTGCGTATGGAAGCGATAGCGTCCATAGTCACCTGAGACGAGCCGGAGTTCTTATACTGAACCATTATCAGCGTTGAGCTGCCGTCCTGCGAATAGAAGACGTTGGTCAGAACCTCGGGAAGAATCTCTTTCGGTATCGTCACATCCGCGATATCAGTGGCGCCGATAACATTGCTGACGCCCTCGACCTGGCGGATCTGATCTTCGAGCTTCTGGATATCCTTGGGCTCGGTGTCTTTTACTATAATAAATGAACTCGCCGAATTGTGGAAAGTTTCATCGAGTATCTGCTCGCCCTGAACGGATTCAAGGTTCTCCGGCAGATATGACAGAATGTCATAGTTGACACCCGTCAGGAAATATCCGATTATCGACGGGATTATCAGGATAAGACAAACTATCAGAACAGTTTTGGGATGGTAGGCTATCCACTTTGCTAACTTTTTAGATATCATATCCCTTTCCTCCTTATTATGCTAAAAGTTTGTTTGTCAGGCGCTGCATTCCGCTCTTTATTTCATCGAGCTTATACGGTTCGCCCTGGATCGCGCTGTCGCAGCTGACGGGCGCGAGCATCGAGACTAACATATATATGTTCATCTCGCTCTCGTATTCCGTGAAGCCGTGGCGCAGGAACAGCTTTACGAGGCTGTCGTATGCTTCCTTGAGCTCCGCTTCCCTGCCCTTGAGCATCAGGCGGTAGCACGAGGAGACGCGGTCTCTGATGAGGGGCAGGAACGCTTTGTTTTCATCGATATACATAAAAACGTTATCGAGAAAGGCGTTCACGCGCTCGGCGTCTTCAACCTGCCTGCCGGCGAGCTGCTGCCGCGTTTTAAAGAGCGCGGAATTGACACACTCGGCGAGCTTTTTCAAAAAAAGCTGATCCATAAGGTCGTATTTATCTTTAAAGTACAGATAAAACGTACCTTTGGCAACACCCGCCATTTTGACGACCTCATCTATCGTCGGAGGCTTGAGCGCGCTGCCGCTCGTAAAGAGCGAATGAGCCGCTTCCATAAGCTTCGACCGCTTCTCGGTCTTGTTTTCTTCAACCGTCGCCATGTGTTCACCTCCGAACTGACTGCCGGTCACTTTCTTTTGCGTGAGATACTTTACTACAAAAATGACCGTTAGTCAATCCCCGGAAGCAAATCTTAATTTTTTGTTCACAAATCTCTACTTCTTGATTATTATAGCCAAATTCGAAAGCCGTAATTTGTGCACTTTGCACTAAAATTTAGCCCGCTATGCAATATAACGAGACCTAAAGAGGAATTACTGCCAAATCAAAAATCGCCGTGCGGTAAAAGTCTTTCGGCTTTCGCTGCGCGGCGAAATTATAATATATTATTTGTCGAAGAAAACGACCTTATTCTCGTTTCCGCTCTCAAAAATGGCGTCAACGAGCTTGAGCAGTCTGCGCTGCTGGTCGTGCGTTATCAGCTGCTCTTCTTCTCCTCTGAGAGCAGCGAAAACGTTCTCATAGAACTGAGTCCAGCTCGAATCAACCTTGGGCAGCGGATAGTGCTTGATAGTATCGTCGGTTCTCGGAGCCATAGTCTTTGTCAGTCCGACGCCCGCGAGGATCGGCACTGCGTCGCGGTTCTCCCAATCGGAGACCTTGACTATCTCGCCGTTGAGATCCCAGTCGTTTATAACTGCGGAGCCGTTCTCGCCGAGGATATACCAACGCGGAAGCTCGATGAAGTTGCTCGTGGTAACCTCGACATACATCGAAAGGTCGCCCTCGAAGATAAGCGTGACTCTGAAGCCGTCGTCGCATTCCTCGTTGGTGACATTTGTCAGCTCTGCATAGACGGAGATGAGCTTTCTGCCCTCGCCGATGCGCAGCGCCTGGTCGAGCAGGTGAATGCCCCAATCGAGCACCATGCCGCCGCCGTGCGCCTTCTGGTTGCGCCAGTCGCCAGGGATGCCGCGCGAGCCCTGAACGCGGGACTCGATGCGGAACACCTTGCCGAGTTCGTTATCCGCAAGGATCTTCTGGACGCACTTGAAGTCCGGATCCCAGCGTCTGTTCTGATGGACGGTGAAGAGCTTGCCGTACTTTTTGGACGCGGCTATCATCTCCTCGAGCTCCTCTTGGCTCAGCGCCACGGGCTTCTCGGAGATAACATTCTTGCCCGCCGCCATGGCGGCTATGGCTATTTCTTTATGTACATCGTTAGGCGTTGCAACGGTGACGAGGTCGATTCTATCGTCGGCGAGCAGTTCCTCGCGCGAAGAGAAAGCGTGAATGCCCTCAGCCTCGGCAGCCGCGCGCCTCTCGGGCTTGATATCATAGATGCCTATGAGTTCAGCCGTGTCTTTGAAATCGTCCGCGCAGGTCGACGCATGCCAGCTGCCCATTCCGCCGTAGCCTATAACGGCAAAACCTATCTTCTTATTCTTATCCATTGTTTTGTATACTCCCGATATAAATTTGTTTCGCGAAAAGTTTTATCACACCCACCACATATCGCCGGTGTTCTGGGTGATAAGGACATCCTTGAGGAAGTCGACTGCCTTTGAAAGGCCCTCGTCCTGGCTCATGAGGGAATCCTCATGCTCGATGCTGATAGCGTAGTCATAGCCGACCATGCGCAGGTTCGAGATCATATCCTTCCAATATGCGAAGTCGTTGCCGTAGCCGACGGAGCGGAATATCCACGAGCGGTGAATCTCGTCCGCATAGGGCTTGGTGTCAAGCACGCCGTTGACGGCGGTGTTGTACTTGTCGATTTTAGTGTCCTTGGCGTGGAAGTGGAAGATAGCGTCGCCGAGCGCTCTGATGCAGGCAATGGGATCCATGCCCTGCCAGATAAGATGGCTCGGGTCAAAGTTCGCGCCGAGCTCAGGACCGACTGCTTTGCGTATCTTGAGCATGCTCTCGGTGTTGTAGACGCAGAAGCCGGGATGAAGCTCGAAGGCTATCTTGTCGACGCCGTGCTCCTTGGCGAAAGCGACGGTCTTAGTCCAATAGGGAATGAGTACTTCGTTCCACTGCCACTCGAGTATCTCGGAGAAGTCGTTCGGCCAGGGGCAGACGACCCAGTTGGGATACTTCGCGTTCTCCTGATCACCGGGGCAGCCGGAGAAGGTGTTGATCTGATGAATACCGAGCTTCTCGGCGAGAAGGATGGTGTTCTTTATCGTCTTGTCGAACTCGGCGGCAATTGCCTTGTTCGGATGGACAGGGTTGCCGTGGCAGCTGAGCGCGCTTATCTCAAGGCCGCTGTCCGCGACGGTGGATTTGAAAGTGCTCAGAGCCGCAGGATCGGCGAGCAGGGTGTCGGGGTCGGCATGGGAGTTGCCGGGGTAACCGCCGCAGCCTATCTCGACCATCTCAATGCCCTTGGATTTGAAATACTTGAGAGCCTCTTCGAGCGGAAGGTTGCCCAAAAGGCAGGTAAATACGCCTAACTTCATTTTTTATCTCTCCTTTAAAAATCAGATGATGGATTTAAGATATTTTATGCTCCTGCCGATGTCGTCAAGACCGTTCGGCACGGGATCATCATTTTCAACTATCAGCCACTCGATGCCGATATCTTTTGCCGCGCGAACGACCTCGGGGATATCGCACTCGCCCTCGCCGAGAGCCTTGGGAGTGTGGCCTATTCCGTCCTTGACATGGAGCTGAGCTATCCTGTCGCGGTTCTCGGTGATGAGCTTGTAGTTATCCTGACCGGCGACGAAGCTCCAGTAGGTATCTATCTCGAGATGAGCGGCTTTCTTCAGCTCATCAAACGGAATAACGCCGTCGGAAATCGGCTCGAACTCCGAGCAGTGGTTGTGATAATAGACGCTCATGCCGATTTTTGCCGCCCGCTCGTCCGCCGCTTTCAGCTCGGCGCAGGTCGCCTTGAGCTCCTCGGGGGTCTCGTGATCGGCGCCGCCCATGCCCATGGTCTTCATGCCGAGAGTGCGGCAAAACGCCGCTGTTTCGTCGAAGTTTTCGGGCGAGTAGCTCTCAATGGCGATGTGTGTACCGACGGCGACGAGCCCAGCGGAGTCGAGCGCCGCGCGCAGGGTCGCCGCGTCAACGCCGAAATATCCGGCAAATTCAACGCCGTCATAGCCGAGAGCCTTTATCTTCGGGAGAATTGCAAGAAGCTCCTCGCCGCTGCCCTTTATAATGTCTCGAAGACTGTAAAGCTGAACTGCAATTTTCATGTTTCTTCTCCTGTTTGAGATTAAATTTAAAGTGTAAATTCACATTGGCACTGCTGTTCCGCGTGGGGCGCAGTGTATGTAGATACTCAAGCCCTACGCGGGCAGTCAATGTGCGTGATATGATTCAACGCATTTTGAGTAAGATTGCGTGCAGTGGCTGTTCCGCGTGGGGCGCAGTGTATGTCGATACTCAAGTCCCTCGCGAGGCAGTCAATGTGCGTGATATGATACAAATATATTTTGAATAGATTGCGTGCAGTGTGAGTTTTTTGCGACTGCCGCGTATCGAGATACGCAAAGGAGCAAAAGGCTCGCAATGTGCGTGATATTATTCAAAATAAAAAGGTTTGCCCTGCTTGGCGGATTCATATATTCCTTCGAGTATCTGCGTTACAACAAGTGCCTGCTCAGGCTTGGTTCTGACCTCGGTGTCGTTGATAATGGCGTTGATGAAGGCACGGGCTTCAAGCTCGGAGGGGTCGCTGGTAGCGCCCTCAAAGAATGCGGCTCCGCCGGCTTCAAAGTTCGGGGTCTCGATGCACTGGCGGCCGTATTTGACATAGTTCAAATGAAGTCCGCCGCGCATATCCGCGCCCGCCTTGTCGCCGCAGAGATACGTAACAGCCTCGTTGGGGTCGGCGATATTGAGCGCCCAGCTCGCTTCGACGGAGATAGTCGCGCCGTTCTCCATGGTGACGAAACCGAAAGCCGAATCCTCGACGGTGTACTGCGCGGGATCCCAATCGCCCCAGGCATTGCCGGAACGCTCCTGGTTGCCGAGCTTCTTATAGACATTGCCGACGACCATCTTGGGCTTGTAATTGTTCATCATCCAGAGTGTAAGATCGAGCGCGTGAGTGCCGATATCGATAAGCGGACCGCCGCCCTGCTCATACTCGTTGAGGAAAACGCCCCATGTCGGAACGGCTCTGCGGCGCAGCGCGATAGCGCGGCCGTAATAGATATCGCCGAGATCGCCGTTGTCGCACGCCTCCTTGAGATAGAGCGAATCGGGTCTCCAGCGCTGCTGATAGCCGATAGTCAGCTTCTTGCCGGTACGCTGTGCAGTCTCGTACATTTTCTTCGCCTCGGCATAAGTCTTTGCCATGGGCTTCTCGCACATGACATGCTTGCCCGCTTCGAGCGCGTCTATTGTGATGAACGAATGCGAGCGGTTCGGGGTGCAGACATGAACACTCTCGATGCTCTCATCCTCGAGCAGCTTTCTGTAATCCGTATAGACTTTTGCGCCCTCGACGCCGAACTCCTTTGCCGCCTTTACGGCTCTCTCCTCAATGATATCGCAGAAAGCGACCATCTCGGCCTCTTCGATTTTTTTGAGCGCGGGCATATGCTTGCCGTTGGCGATTCCGCCGCAGCCGATGATGCCTATTCTGACTTTTCTTCCCATATCGTTTCTCCTATCGTGTTCAAGATATATTATATACCTTTCAGCGTATCGACAACTCCGACTTCGGGGGCTTTTCAGAAATCCAAGTCTCCCTTGCGTAAAGAGAAGCGACCGAAGCGTCGGAGGGATTGTTTTGAACAAGCTGCAATTTTTCAAAAATGCTGAATGTTTTGAACTTTCATTACAGCAACCCCTCAGTCGCGGCTTCGCCGTGACAGCTCCCCTTACACAGGGGGAGCCTTGAGCTCATGAAATGGCAGACTTTCTCAACAGACTGCAAGACATATAATATATACCTTTATTATCAGTTTAATTATAAACAATTGAATAAATAGTTCAAGGCATATCGGCAGAATCTTTCGCGCAGCGGATGCCGAAATTTGAGCCGCAGATTTGGGCAAAGTTCACAAAATCAGAAAAACACTTTTCCCCGAAGTGTCGCACGAAACGAAAGTCTTAACAAAATTGATTCTGATTATTAAGACTCTGTTCACAGGGGCTTAACAAAGCTCGGTTATCATAGATTTGCACACAAGGGCAGGGAGCCGCACCCTGCAGTGTGCGGTGCCTGAGTTCGTCAGGCATCACCCCTCCTCAAACCAGATGCTAAAAGTTGCATCGAACCCCTCATTACGGAAGGACGTTCACCGAAAGGTGGGCGTCTTTTCGTTTTTTATTTTTATATTTTTCATAAATCTTGCCTTGCGAATAAAGCGCGGCGGCGCGGTCAAAAATAGGAATGAAAAAACACCGTGACACCGCACGCGGAGAAACGAGGCAGATATGATAGACAATTCATTCAACAAAAAGAGCTTTTTCAGATCGAAGGGAATATACATTCTCGCAGCGCTCTGCATTCTTGCGGCGGGTGCGGGAGTATGGGGCGCGATGCGCGTGGCAAAAACGCCGACGGACAATAATTCGACGGAGCATTCTTCGAGGCAGTACAATATAGACTACTCCGTGCCGCAGGAGACGCTGACGCAGGCGAACAACCCCGTGAAGAATGTCCCCGATGACAGAACGACTGCGCCCGCGCAGACGACAAAAGAAAATGACAGCAAAAACACGCCATATACCGGCAGCTACGCTCTGCCGATGGGCACGGACATCCGCAAGGACTATAGCGCGGACGAAATGGTGAAAAACAAGACGACGAACGACTGGCGGGTTCACAACGGCATCGACTTCGGCGGCGCGCAGGGCAACGATGTTATCGCGATACAGAACGGGCGCGTGGCAAAAGTCTACTCCGACCCGCTTTGGGGCAACGTGGTCGAAATCGACCACGGCAAGGGACTCGTTGCGCGATACTGTGGACTTTCGGACAAGAATCTTCCGAAAGCGGGCGACGAGGTCGAGCAGTTCGACCATATCGGCACCCTCGGCACAGTCCCGGTTGAAGCGGCGGACGGCGCCCACCTCCATTTCACCGTCGCGATAAACGGCAAGACCGTTGACCCGCTCGAAGCGATGAACAAATTGGGTCAGGGGGACAGCCAGAAAACAGAGGCGACTTCCGGCGAATAAATTCTGCCGTAAAAAACGCAGGCCACAGCAAAAAATTTTTTCAAACAGTGCTGCTGAAAGCGGCATCGGGTTGTCGAGGTCGCCAATTCCTACGAGATTAAACCAAAAATCGGCATTATTCTTACGCTTATTGAAAATTCAACCTGCAAACTGCCGGGTCTGCGCATATATGCGGACCCGGTTTGTCTATTCTAACTCAAAAATGCACATAAAAATTATGACTTTTGCAGATTGATTTTTGGCTATATTAGTTATATAATAATCAGGCTTTAATATGTTGCTCATACTGAGAAAAGAAAGGATTGATTAAAGAGTCATGAGTAAAAAGATCAAGGCTTTGCTCGCCGTCGTGCTGTGCGCGGCGATGCTTATAGCCGCGGCATCGCCCGCTTTTGCGGCAGTCGACGACAACGGTGTTCTGCGCTTCAACAAAGACGGAAAACTCAAGATAATGCAGATTTCCGACACGCAGGATATCGACATACCGAGAGAAGCCATGATAATGTTCATGGAAAAAGCTCTCGACGCAGAGAAGCCCGACCTCGTCGTATTCACCGGCGACCAGCTTGCAGGCGGCAAAATCAAGACCGCAGAGGGAGTCTATGCCGGAATAAAGGCGATACTCAAGCCTGTCACGGACAGAGGCATCCCTTTCACCTTCGTTTTCGGCAACCACGATACCGATGAGGGCTGCCCCGTCAGCCGCGACGAGCAGCTTGCCTATTATCAGACGCTCCCCGGCTGCCTCGCATATGACGCAGTGCCCGAGATGTATGGCAGCGGCACGCACAACCTGCCCATCTACGCCTCCAAGGGAAACGACATAAAGTTCAACCTTTGGCTCTTTGATTCGAACGACTATGACAGAGAAAACGGCGGCTACGACTATGTCCATCAGGATCAGATAGACTGGTATGTAAAAACCAGCGAGGAGCTTGAGAAAAAGGCGGGTCACCTCGTTCCCTCCATCGCTTTCCAGCACATCATCGTTCCCGAGGTCGCGGAGCTTCTCGTTGATTCCCCGTTCAAGGGCGAGAACGCGATAAGCAAGAAGCTCAACGGACAGAACAAGCTCCTCATGCTCAAGCCCGGCAAAACCTCCGGCATGATGCTCGAGTTCCCCTGCCCGTCGAACACCAATTCCGGCCAGTTCGCGGCATGGAAATCGCGCGGCGACGTCATTGCGGCGTCCTTCGGCCACGACCACATCAACACCTTCATCGGCAACGTTGACGGCATCGACCTTGTCATGTGCCCCGGCGTTACCTTCCAGTCCTACGGCAGATACATAACCAGAGCCGTGCGTATCTTCGAGCTTGACGAGAACGATCCGTGGAGCTACAATACCCACCTCTACAAGTACACCGACGCTTTCGGCTGGGGTCTTTACAGCTGGTACATCGGCGCGAAGTACGGCCAGTCGCCCGCCATGTGGATTCCGATCGCCCTTGCAGGCGTGCTCGGAGTTACCGCAGGCGTCGGTACCATAGTGATGATAAACAACATCGTTATCGGCGCAACGGTCACGGCGGGAGTTATAGCGCTGATTTATTTCATAACGCATTCTCAGCAATAACGCCGGATAGATAATATAATAAAGCAGTCCCCCGCAGAGCGAATCTGCGGGGGATTTTTCTGCATTGTAACTCTGCGTGCCGCATAAATTCTTTGTTGCAAATACACAAATCGAATTATGTTTTTTGTAATTTGTAACAAAAATATACAATATTCCTTTAAGCTAATTAAATCGGTTGCTTTTAAAGTTACTATATTCCTGTAACACATTCCAATTTTTATTTGATATGGGTTATAGTAATTGGAAAGGGAGCTTTTATTACTTTTTATATAAATTTGCACTTGATTCAAATTTAACGCGCAGCTAAAGGTGGTTTTATTATGAAAAAACAGTCCGCCGTCAAGATAGTCCTTTATATACTCTACATTCTGAGCGGTGCATATACCGCTTTCGGTATTTTCAAATATTCATACCCGCCCACCGTGGTTCGCGAAGCTGTGGCTGGCTTTCTCAGCAAGCTCGGCGTGGATATCGGGGTTACCGGCTCTGAAATAATATACCACTTCTTTTGTCTTGCCTTTGCTGCCGTTTCAGTGATTGCATTCTTTTTTCTACTCAGAAAAGGATTCGAAACAAAAGAAATGTTTATCTCGGGCGCAGTCGTACTGATATTCACAGCGCTATATTTATTGGGTTATCTTATAACAAACAAATATATGCGCATCTTCGAGTTTATAGGATATGTAATTTCATATCTCACTTTCGCCGTAATCTGCGGAAGAAAGATCTTCAAAAAAAGCGATAAATAAATTCAAACACTAAACGCCGCCGCAGATATTCTCTGCGGCGGCGCTGTTGTTGTTATTTTATTTCGCCTTTTCAAGCTCGCTTGCGGGGACTATTGCACCCTCGCCGGCATTGAAGCGAATCGTGACAGTATCGTTTCTGTTGAGGATAACGGCGGTTGTCGACTTGGAAGCGGCTATCGAATAATAGACGTCGCCGCCCTCGAGCTTGATATAATAATATGTCTCGCCCGAGATGACCTGGGTGCGGATATCGGCTATCTTGCCGTTGACGATCTGCACCTTTGTCTCGGAATCGCCCTGCGCGTCGGGGTTATCCGCAGGATCGACGACCTGGTTCGCATCGATATCGACATTGATGCCGTTCGCCTTGAGCTGGTCAACATACTTTGCAAGGCACTCGGCAAGGGTCTTGCCGTAGACCTTTATCTTCGTGTACTGCTTGACGTTGATGAGCGCGTAGCTCTGAATGATCTGAGAGCCGTCGTCTCTGACATCCTTGAGAGCCATGAAGTAGGTCGGCTCGCCGTCAATGTTGAGCAGCAGCGGGAACGTTGCCGTGTAGCCTGCCGCCTTGATCTCATCGAGACCCTCTGCGGAAGCCTGCGCCGACTGCTCCTTTGCGCCCGCGACCGAATAATAAACAGCCTCTTTGGTGCGCTGGTTTATCATTATAAAGCCGGTTATCGACTGGTCGTTGGTGACTGATGTAACGCCCGTGTACATATAGACATCGTCGTTCTGAGCGATGTAGCTGTAGTCCTCGGTGGTGACATAGACATCTTCCTGACCGAGAATCGAGTTCCAGAAGCCCTTCTGATATCTGCCGTAGTAGTTGTACTGCTCGACGAGAAGGTCGGAGTCATAGACTCTGTCGATCCACTGATACTTGGCGTCGCTCTTGACGGTCTCTATAGGCACATATTCGCACTTGCCGTCGATCGCGTTGACTATCACGATTCCCTTGACATCGGTTCCGCCGAACAGACCGATGGTCTTGTCAACTCGCGCGCAGATCCAATAAGGATTGCCCTCGTCGTCGATTTCAAACGAGCTCGAGCCGAACATATAGGTCGGATACTGCATCCTCAGATGGCGCTTGAGAAGTCTGCCGAAGTGCTCGGCAGGCGAATACTTGATACCCGAGTCAAGCTCCTTGAGGGTGGTGACTTCGTTCGCCATATCGATTACGATATATCCGGGGAGGCCCTCGGTGCGGTTGGTGAGCCACTTGATGATATTTGAATACTGGAGCGGAACGACCCTGACGGGCGTGCCCTTGTAGTTTATCTGCGTATAGAGCGGATAGACCGAGAACTGCGAGACATAGCCTTTTTCTGCGAGCTTACCGAGTGCTCTGGGAGCGAGGGTAGCCGCAACGCCCTCGTCAAGCTTCGGGATGTTGCTGAAAGACTCAGCATCCTGCTTGTCTATCTCATCGGCGAAGTTGCTGTCCGTGCGGACATCGATTATCTGACTATACGACGACGCTCTGAAGAACGGACTCGAGACGAGATAGCCTATGCCCACCGTAAGCGCGATAACACCGACGATAACGCCGGGGACTATCATCTGACGCTTGAAATAGGGCAGATATTCGGGCTTCGAGAACACGCCGGTGAAAATCGCCGAGAACAGCGCATATGACGCGACGATTATCGCGAGGAAGCCGTAGAACTCATACGCCTTGAAGTTGAGCGGCGGCAGCATTATATAAAATGCGATACCCGCGGTAACGATAGAGCACAGCACGCTCAGTATTATCTTGAGCACCGCTTTATCGGGAGGTATCACTATCTCCTTGGGGCCGCCTTTTTTTGAAAAATCCACTTTAATGGGATCCATTGATTCATCTCCTTTTAATAAAAGTGTTACATTAAATCATTATACAGTATTATTGACATAAATACAAGAACTATTTTCACTCATTCCGTCTTTTTGCATAAATCGACAATATTATTCCCTTTAGCTTTGACTTTAACTGCGACCATATGGTATTATTAAGGTAATATTTGTCCGATTTTTTTCAAGAGGAGGAAATCACAATGTACCCTGATTTTTTTGACAGCGCCAAGCTCGTCGCACAGTATGACCCGGAAGTGGCGGACGCCATGGATCTCGAGCTCGGCAGACAGAGACGCAACATCGAGCTTATCGCCTCGGAGAACTTCGTCTCCCCCGCCGTTATGGCGG
>OGPK01000362.1_pt1 | contig 50356 bp, 35 predicted proteins | sample 1552921 | NCBI WGS metagenome assembly OGPK01 (sample SAMEA2580264, study PRJEB22360) | human gut metagenome | biome: human gut; feature: human-associated habitat; material: faeces | place: Denmark | collected 2008/2010 | reverse complement strand
CAATCGCTATGGACTTCTGGGCAAGCCTTGAGCATACCATCCGCTATAAGAAAAATCTGCCGATAAATGCTGAAGTCGAAACCAAACTGAAAGAGTGCGCCGATTCCAGCAGAGAGTGGGATGGTAAAATGGAGCACCTTTTGCATCTCTTAGCATAATGTAGTAAGTATAAAAGGACAAGCATCCATTTTGATATAATCCCCATAGGGTAGACACATGAAAAAAGAAAACAAGTCTACCCTATGGGGGTAATTTATGTCAAGGAGAAGGAACAGGAAGTACAGCAAAGAACAGAAGCTTACAGCAGTGCAAGCATACCTGAATGGCGAAGGTAGTTATAAAACTTTACAAAAAAATACGGAATATTAAACGTAACGCAACTCAAACGCTGGGTAAAGTGGTATAATGGTCATAAAGAATGCAAAGAGAGGCGAGGAGCCGGAACGGAGATCTATATGGCCAAGGGAAGAAAAACAACACAGGAAGAGCGCGGAAAAATCGTAGCATTCTGCATAGAGCACGGGAAGGACTATCCGTTGACGATCCAAACATACGGGGTATCCTACCAGCAAATATATGCATGGGTGAGGAAGTATGAGGAGAAAGGGATAGACGGTCTGCGGGACGGCAGAGGAAGAACCAAGCCGGCAGACGAAATGAGTGCAGAAGAGCGCCTTTGCATGGAAAACAGGATATTGAAAGCGCAGCTCAAAGATGCGGAGATGGAAAACAAGCCGCTAAAAAAATTGCGGGAGTTGAGAGGGGGCGATGGATCAGCGGAGTAAGGCAGGAGGATTACTACAAAGTAATACAAAACATACACATATCCGAAGAATACCCCATTGAAAAGCTGTGCCGAAGATTACATGTAAACAGGTCTGCATATTACAAATGGCTGAAACGGACGCCACGCGACAGACAGATTGAGAATGAGCAGATTGCCGAATGGATCAAGACGCTGTATGAAAAACAAGACGGGATACTCGGATATCGGCAGATGACGATCACGGTCAATCGGGAGTACAGCGTCCATTACAATAAGAAACGAATTCGGAGACTGATGCAGATACTCCATCTGAAATCTGTGTGCAGAAGGAAACGGTACAACTATATCCCATCAACGCCCGAGGTAACTGCGGAAAATATACTGAACAGAGATTTTCATGCAGACAAGCCCAATGAAAAGTGGTTGACCGACGTAACCGAATTCAAATACTATGTCGGCGTAGAAGTCCGGAAAATATATTTAAGTGCAATCCTTGATCTGTGTGACAGTAGGATCGTTTCGTACAGGATCGGAGACAGCAACAATAATTCGCTTGTATATGCAACTTTTGACGAGGCGGTAAAGGCGAATCCGGATGCACATCCTTTGTTCCATAGCGACCGTGGGTTTCAGTACACAAGCAAAGGCTTTCACGACAAACTTATTGCCGCCAATATGCGACAGAGTATGTCACGCGTTGGCAGATGCATTGACAACGGTCCAATGGAGGGATTTTGGGGTATTCTCAAATCTGAAATGTACTACCTCAGAAAGTTTACTTCGCGTGACGATCTGATTTCGGCAATCGAGCGTTATCTCTATTTTTACAACAACAAGCGTTACCAGCAGAGACTCAGATGCATGACACCGATGGAATTTCATCGCACTGCCGCGTGAAAAATTCCACCCTGCTGCGCAGCAGGGTGGAATTCCAGATAAAATCTTTTTGTTTTTTCACTGTCTACTTGACAGGGGGCACTTCATCCCGGCAGGGGTGCTTTTTTGTTTGGTTATGTCATGCGAGGCTTGAATTTTCAGCGGAACAACCGTCGGTTTTGTTTTGCACGATTCGGATGAGACTTTTTCGGCCCGAAAATGAGCCGTGACGGAAAACGCAATTCAAAAATAAGGAGAAGCATATGAAAAAATTCAGAACAACAGTTTCGGTAATTATCATGATACTTGCCGGAATTGCAGGCTTTTTTGCAGGTTCGGCTGTTACGGACGGAATGGGCGGCGCAATACTTTTTTCAATGATTGCGGGCATAGGCTGCATAGTTTATACGGCGGACAACCGCGACTGATAATCGTTGGGAGAGTTAAGAGGTATTATTGATATGGATATTTGGGAAAAACTGTACCTTAAAGCAAAGGAACAATATCATCCGGAGGATGTTACGCCGTTTGTGTATGCGCATCATGTTGTTTGCGCGCTTGAAAGCGAAAACGGAGAGATCTTCACGGGATTCTGCATTGAAAGCTGCAGCGGTGTGATGAACCTTTGTGCGGAGCGCGTTGCAGCATTGAATATGTTTGTGAACAGCGGGCAGACTGTTGTGAAACGCATGATCGCGTTCCGTGATGCACCACCCTGCGGCGGCGGAAGCGGAATGCCCTGCGGTGCGTGCCGCGAGTTTTTCATGCAGCTGTCCCCGCGCAACAAAGATGCGGAAATTCTTGTTGACTACGAAACGCGTGAGACGATTACTTTGAATGAGCTGATGCCGAAATGGTGGGGCGATGAAAGGTATGCGGAGCAAATGTCGAACAGCGAATCCGAAACTTAAATAACGTTCGGCCGAAGGCTGCGGAATCCGCTGCGTTTGAGCAAAAAAATTAAAAATAAAGAATGAATCCTTCCCCGTCGAGAAAGACTGAAAAAGGGATAATTTCCTTAAAAAGATGATATCTGCTTTTTTTAACGAGCGTTGATGTTGAATTGATACAGCGTTGCGGCAGGCGGCATATAATCAATGCGAAAAAGGAAATGCAGAGAAAAGCCCGGGCAGCGTATGTTCGACGAAAAAGCCCGAAAGAAAAAGGATGAACCGGCGGGAGGAGAGTATGAAAAACAACGAGGCGGATGATGCCCGCAAAAACGAAATTTACAAAAACAAGATTCTGACCGTGCCGAATGTGCTTTCCGCATTCCGGCTTTTGCTTGTTCCTGCGCTTGCGTGGCTGTATCTTGTTCGGAAGGATTATTCCGCAACGGCATGGGTGCTGCTGCTTTCGGGCGCAACGGATATTGCGGACGGCTTTATTGCGCGGAGATTCGGAATGGGGAGTGACCTCGGCAAGGCGCTCGATCCGATTGCGGATAAGCTCACACAAATTGTGATGCTTGCCTGCCTGTTGACGCGCTTCGGCAACCTGCTGTTCCCCTGCGTTCTGCTTATCGTGAAGGAAATCGTCACCGGCTGCATGGGCATTGCCGTAATTCGCCGCACGGGAAAGGTTCTTGCGGCGGAATGGCACGGCAAGCTGACGACTTTTCTTTTATACACGCTGATGATTGCACATGTTGTGTTCTATAATATTGCTCCTGCGCTGTCGGACACGCTGATAATCATCTGCACGGCGATGATGTGCTTTTCGTTCCTGCTGTATATGATGCGGAATATCCGTGCGCTTAAGAGCGTGGGTAAAAAAACCGAAAAAAAGCCGGAAAGAACCGTGCAGGCGTTTGAACGGTGAGCGCACCGAAGCCGATAAAAACGAAAACAAAAAAATCCGAAAAACAATGCTGCCGATGCGGCACGGCTTTTCGGATTTTTGTTCATTGTTAAAATGATAAATTGCTTCGGGCTTTGCGCGTATCCTTCACACAAAGGATGTTTGAAGCGGAGAAGGCGGGTTCGGTCAGTTCAAACCGTCGGAAGCCGCCTCGGGACTGTCTTCGAAATTTCTGTTATGCAGAATTTGGGACAGCAGCTCATCCGAAAACTTCTTTGCAGCCTGTTCAACAATGATGCTGCCGGAGTAGGAGGGCGCGCAGGGACTTACCGTCACGGATGCACCGGGGACACTGTCAAAATCAATGATCACACCGCAATACGAACCGGAAATTTCAAGGTTTGAGAACATTTCATCGTTGAAGAGCTTTGCAAGGTCATTCGGCATAACATCTTCAATTCCAATGGTGAAACGCCTGCTGTCGGCATTGCCGTCGGGGAACAGCTCTTTGATTTTTTCCCCGAGAGCAAGTGTCTGTTCCTTTGAAAAGATTATGATGTCATAATCTTTGGCTTTTGCGGCTTCAAGGAACTTTTCGGGGGAAGCACTGCGGTCGCGCAGAATCTCATACTTGCCGAGAGCTATATCGGTTCGGCTGCGGTTCGCAAACGTTTCGGCGGTGTTCAGCGAATACCAAAGCACGCCCACTGCCGCAATAAGCAGTGCAATAACGAGCGACATCGCGATAATTGTGATTTTTGTACTTTTTTTCATCTTAGACCTCTTTCGTAATTTACATTTTGGGAACATCGGGAGAGATTGAATTAATTACTGAATTAAATAAAACAAGAAGCTCTCCTTTCCGATATACCATATAACAAGCGCAACTTCTACGGAACGCAAATCAAGACCTTTTGACGAAAGTTAAGATCGCACTCATTTTGGAGATTGCTTGTCATACAAAAATAATTTTACCATGATTTACACTGTGTATCAACATCAAAAAATAATATAATTAAAAAGCACTGCGAAATTGAACCGACTGCGGTTTGAACACGGAAAACGGGATTAAAAAACGTTCTTAAAAGAAAAGCCGATTTAGAGTCGGTCATGGATAAAAAGACAATTAATTGAAGCTTTTTTCATGAAAGAAAGTATTCGGAATATTTTCGAACAGAATCAGCCCGCGAAAAATCGGGGCTGATTTAAAAGCATTAATCATGTTGAGATGCGGCGAACGCTCACCTGTTTTTGAAAAGATCCTTGGCTCCGACGGTGTAGTCGATTCCGGACCAGACCGTCAGCGCAGCGGCGGCGCAGATAAGCACGAAATCCACGGGAATGCCTATTGCCGTGAACACGGGTCCGCAAAGCAGGGTAATAAGGATTGCGGCAAATTGCAGCGTTGTTTTCGCCTTGCCGATGGCTTTTGCGGCAATAACAATGCCCTTGCCTGCGGCAAGCTGGCGGATGCCGCTGACGAAGATTTCCCGCGCAATGATGATGAATGTGAACACCGGCATCAGGAAATTGCCGAAGCTCATGACTTCAAATCGGCAGAGCATGATGAGTGCGGCGGAGGTGAGCAGCTTGTCCGCCGTCGGATCCATCAGTTTGCCGAAGTCGGTAACAAGGCCGCGTGCGCGCGCAATGCGCCCGTCCAGCGTGTCCGTAACATAGGCAAGCAGAAAAACCACTGCTGCAAGAACGTATTTGAGCAGCAGCGGAACGCCGTTCAGCGTGCCGATAAGCCAGCTTTCGGGCAGATAGAAGCATGCGATAAAGAGCGGTATCATAAGCATGCGAAGCATTGTAAGCTTGTTTGGAAGGTTCATTTTTGTTTCTCCGTAACAGTTTTAAGGGGCGGTGCCGGCTTACCGCATAACAGTTTTAAAGGGACGGCACCAATTCACCGCAGAGGTCGTAATAATCCGCGCCGGTGATTTTGATGCTGACATAACTTCCGGCGGGAACGGGGTTTCCGCAATGCGGAACCTTGATGATTCCGTCAACATCGGCTGCTTCGGCGTAGGAACGGCAGAAAAGGAATTCTTCGTCCGCGCCGTCAACAAGGGCTTCAACAACGGTGCCGATTCTTGCGCGGTTCAGCTCAAGGGAGATCTTCATCTGCTGACGCATGAGCCTGTCAAGTCGCTGCTCGGCGGTTTCCGCATCGACTGCGTTCGGCATGGAGGCGGCAGGTGTGCCGTCCTCGGCGGAATAGGTGAATGCGCCCACCCTGTCGAAAGGATGTTCCGCCATGAAATGCATAAGCTCGTCAAAATCCGCTTCGGTTTCGCCGGGAAAGCCGAGCATGACGGTTGTGCGGAGAATGAACCCGGGAGCACTGCGGCGGATATAGTCCGTGATTTCGCGGATGTGTTCCGCGCTGCCGTGGCGGTTCATGTCGCGCAGCATATGTGCCGAGATATGCTGAATCGGAATGTCGATATAATTGCAGATTTTCGGGTTGCGGTACATTACGTCAACAAGTTCTTCCGTGACGGTGTTGGGATAGGCATAAAGCACGCGAACCCAATGCAGCCCCTCAATTTCGGTCAGTTTTTCAAGCAGTTCACGCAGCATGGGTTTTCCGTAAAGGTCAATGCCGTATGCCGAAGTGTCCTGCGCAATAACGGTCAGCTCCGTGACCCCGCTTTTTGCAAGCTGTTCAGCCTCGGCAAGAAGGGTCTCCATGGGGGTGCTGACTCTGCCGCCGCGAATCAGCGGGATCGCGCAATAAGTGCAGCGATTGTCGCAGCCGTCCGCAATGCGCAGATATGCGCGATATGACGGGGTCGTGAGCAGTCGCTTCGGGATGCCGCAGCACGCCGCGGCATTCGCACTTTCGGGCGCGGGCTCAACTCCGCAGATTCCTGCAAGCCGCTCCGCAAGAGCGGGATAGTTTTTTACGCCGTTGAAAACGTCAACCTCGGGCAGTTCCCGCGCAAGCTCATCACCGTAACGCTGGCTCAAACAACCCGTGACAACAAGCAGTTTGCAGCTGCCTGCGGTTTTATATTGCGCCATATCGAGAATCGTGTCTATGGAATCCGTCTTTGCGCTTTCGATAAAGCCGCAGGTGTTAACGATAATGATTTCCGCCTGCGCGGCATCGTTAACGATTTCGAACCCGCGTGACTTAAGTTCGCCCAACAGAATTTCGGAATCCACGGCATTTTTGCTGCATCCGAGGGAGACGAGACCGACACGGGGGCATTTTGAATATAATTTATCGCTGTTCACTTAATCAGTATCCTTTCCGCTCCCGGGGGAGCCGCTTTGCAGATTTCCGCCGAATATGCGGTTATATTCGGCTGCATCAATGAGCACCTTTCGGGGCTTTGCACCGTCCGGCTCGCTCACGAATTTGTTTTGTTCCATGATGTCAACGAGCCTTGCCGCACGCGCATAGCCGACGCGCAGCCGGCGCTGAATCATTGAAATGGAGGCCGTGCCGCTTTCAACAACGAGCCGCACCGCATCGGGAAGCAGATCGTCATCCTGTTTGCCGTTGCCTTGGCCGAGTCCTCCCCCGCCGCCGGTGATTTCGCTTAACACGCTTTCGTCATATGACGGAGCAGCCACCTGATTCTGAAGGAAAAAGTCGCGAATCGCTTCAACTTCTTCATCCGACACAAACGCACCCTGTGCGCGTGTGGGCTTGCTTGCGCCGTTCGCATGGAAAAGCATATCGCCCTTGCCGAGCAGTTTTTCAGCGCCGCTTGCGTCCATAATAACGCGGGAATCCGTGCCGTTTGAAACGGCAAACGCAATTCGCGAGGGAATGTTGGCTTTTATAAGGCCTGTTATAACATCAACGGACGGCCGCTGAGTTGCAACGATAAGGTGAATGCCGCATGCTCTGCCGAGCTGCGCAATGCGGCAGATGGATTCTTCAACATCCTTTGAAGCAACCATCATAAGGTCGGCAAGCTCATCGATTATGATAACAAGGCGCGGCCACTTATCCTCCTCACGCTCCTGCATGGCATTATAGCGGTAGATGTCGCGGGCGTTGACTTTTCCCATCTTGCCGTAACGCTGCTCCATTTCCGTAACCGCCCAGCGCAGTGCGCCCGCCGCTTTTTTCGGCTCGGTAACAACGGGACAGAACAGGTGCGGAAGCGCGGAGAAGATGGACAGCTCAACGACTTTCGGGTCGATGAGGATCATTCGAACATCCTTGGGTGCGGATTTGAAGATCAAGCTCAATATGATGCAGTTGATGCACACGGATTTACCGGAGCCCGTTTGACCCGCAATCAACATATGCGGCATTTTTTCAAGATCCGCAAGCACGACTTTGCCCGCAATATCCTTGCCCAAGCCCATTGTAAGCGGGGATTTTGCAGTGTTGAATTCACGCGTTTCAAGCACATCGCGGAGGTACACGGGTGCGGTATCCTTGTTCGGAATTTCAATGCCGATTGCTGATTTTCCGGGTATCGGCGCTTCGATACGGACACGCGGAGCAGCAAGCGCAAGTGCAATATCGTTGCTCAGGGTCGTGATGCGGTTCACGCGGATTCCCTGTGCGGGCTGGAGCTCGAACCTTGTTATCACCGGGCCGACGCTGATATTAACGATTCGTGCGGAAATATTAAAGCTGTTGAGCGTTTCGATAAGCACCTTCGCCTTCTCCGTCGGCGATTCGGATGCAACCGCTGCGGCAGGGTCGGGCAGGCGCAGAAGGCTGTACGGCGGCCGTTGGTATTCGATCACGGCGGCGGGAACGACGGAGGAGACGGTGTTTCCCGAGGGACTGCCGCCTTGCGAAGAATCATTGCCGCCGACGGGTGTTGATTTGCGTTCTGCGGAAAAGCCGCTTTGCGCCGTTTCGGACTGTTCCGTGATGCTTTGCGGCGGAATGTCTTCCATGCGTGTCACCGGAATGCCGCGCAGGAAGTCATCATCGGCTTCGGTTGAATCTCCGGCGGCGGGGCTGTCAAACGGCTCTTCCGACGCGGAAACAGCCGAATCGGAAGACTCGTTGGAATAATCCGGCTCGAAAGGCATGTCGTCATCCGCTGTCGGAGGAGCAAAGCCCTCTTCGTCGCGTTCAACATCGGCATAGGAAAGGTTCATCGGAATGTCAATGTGTTCATCGCCGTAGGAAGGAAAATCCTCCCGAGACCCGTTGTCAACATCAACATCTGAGGGAACAAAATCGCTTGTTTTCAGTTCACGTTTTCCGCTGCGCCTGTGCTTCTGAGGTTTTGTTGTTTTGAGCGGCCCCGAAACGGGGAAAAACTCAAGTTCATCATTGTTTTTTGCGGTGCCGAAAGGCCTGCGCTTCTGCGGGGTGCGCCGTGCGGTGAAATCGGATGTGCCGACGGTTTCGGCAATGTCCGCCGCATTCCCGGTTTCGGAACGTGCGGACATCTCCGCTTCCTGCCTTTTGCGGGCTTTGCTGCGTTTTGCAAGGGAGGAAACCTGTTCGCCGCTTTCCGCCCCGTAATCGCTGTCCCCCGCCGTGAGCGGTTTTCCGGAATGAACAAGGAATCCGTCCTCGTCAAACTGCGGCTCGTTGGAGGAGCTTTGTTTTTTGCGCCCTCTCTCGGGTTTGGTGTCGTCAAGTTTTTCGTTGTAAAGCTCGGTTTGTCGGCGGGCACGCGAAACGGCGTGAGCCTCCGCAACGCTTTCGGCAAGCTTTTTGCCCGTTTTTCGGAGGGAAAGCCCTGTGATAACAAGCAGCATGATAATATCAATGCCCGCCAGTGCAACACATCCGCCCGTGACGCCGAACAACTTTGCAAAAAGGTATGCAAGGCTTCCGCCGAAAAAACCTCCGCCGCTGCGCAGGCGGCTGCCTTCGGACCATGCATGGGAAACAGCCTTTCCGAAGCTCATGGCGGGAATCAATTTTGCATATTCGGCAAGGTGAATGAACGAAAGCAGCGCAAATGCGGCAGCGGCTGCGCAAACGATCGTGCCCGTGCGGGAATTGTCCTTTCGAATTGCGATAACACAAACTCCGAGTGCCGCACAAAGCACGGGCACTGCATACATTCCGATGCCGAAAATGCCGAAAAGCAGAGGCACAATTGCCGCAATGACCCCTTGGGACGAACGGGGGGCATAGCAGAATATGCCGAGTATGATGCCGACAAGTATAAGCACGACTCCGATTATCTCGCGCTTGGTATCGGCCGAATCGGCGGATTTGCCGCTTTGCTTTTTTCCGTTTCGTGAAGCGGAAGCGGGCCGCTGTTCGCTGCGCCCTGCGGAGCCCCGTCCGGAGCGTCTCTTTGCGCCGTTTGAACCTGTTGCTGCCATTTATTTGAACCCTTTCAGAGTGATATGTGCATTTGAATGCCTGCGGTTTGAACCGGTATTCTATTATAACGCATTTCGCCGCCGAATTAAAGAGCCGTTTTCTTAAAAAAGCCGTGATTGAGAAAAGTCTGAGCCGGGCTCGGGAAACGAAGCTGTATTTCCCGGGAAATAAAACTTATTCGTGGAACCATAATCAAAAAACAGGGGCCGCCCGCATGTCTGCGGGCAGTCCCTGTCGGTAGGTTTAAGTTCGATTCAACCGAACCGATTCGGTCGAGTCAAGGTTATGCGGTCATTGCCATGCGGAGGATCGTTACGGCATCGGTGATGGTAACATTGCCGTCGCCGTCAACATCGGCTGCATTCACATTGATGTTTGTAACGGTGCCCATTGCATAGCGCATTGCAAGCAGTGCATCGCTTACGGTAACGGTGCCGTCGCCGTCGGAATCGCCGGGGATCGCATTGGAATGATATTCAACATCGTCAAGATATGCACAGTCATCGTTGCGGTTGACGCTGCCGTCCTTGGTGTATTTCCACTCAAAGTTGTAGGTGCCGGAGGTGGCTGCGGTGTAGGTGTATTCCTCCCATGCAAGGCTGCCGGACTTTGAGAATACCTGAGTGTTGTTTGCGGTGAAGATGAACTTGTCGTAGTTCTGTTCGCTGCTGACCTTGTAGCGGAAGGTGAGGGTTTCGCCCGCGCTCATGGTAAGACTGAGAGAGATTGCGGAGGTGCTGTTGTTCACGCCCTCGTTGCTGCTCTTTGCATAGTCATCGAGAACCGCCCAGGGATAGCTGCCCGCGGAGGTGAAGTTCAGCTCGCCGCCGGGAACGTTGAGTGCGGATTCGAGGGTGTAGAGCAGGTTAACTTCCTTGACCCATGCGCAGTCGCTGCCCGCCGCACCGCTGCCGTCCTTAACATAGCGGAAAGCAAAGGTGTGGTCGCCGCTTTCTTCAATGAGGTAATCGTACTGAGTCCAATCCGATGCGGTTGAAACTTCAAGAACAACATTTCCGTCAACAACAAACTGGAACTTATCGCCTGCGCCGCCGTCGAACTTGTAGTTGAAGCGGAAGGTGAGTCCGGAATTGATGTTTGCGGAGGTGCTGATTTCGGAGGTGCTGTTGTTCACGCCCGCATTGCCGCTCTTTGCAGCATTGCCGTCAACGGTCCAGGGATAGTTGTTGCCCTCGAACAGGAAGTTGCCGTTGCCGGTGTTGATAACGGAGCTGAGAGTTTCCTCAAGCACAACGTTGCGGATGTAGGCCTTGTCGTCGCCTGCCGCGCCGCTTGCATCCTTGCTGAATTCCCAAGTGAGAAGCACATCACCGTGGGTGGGAATGTAGCAGGTGTAGGTCTGCCAGTTTTGGCTTCCGCTTGCGGAGAACAGTTCTTCGCCGTTTGCAAGGAAACGGAGATAGTCGTGGTTCTGTTCGCTGCTGACTTTGTATTCAAAGCTGATGCGCTGATATGCGCCGAGGGTTGCTTTTGCGCTGAGGACGGAAGTGCTGTTGTTCACGCCCGCATTGCCGCTGAATGCACAGTTTGCATCCGCATTCCAAGGATATTCGCTTGCGGAAGTGAAGTGCAGGAAGCTGCCTTCGCCGTTGATGACATTGTCGAACTTAAGCAGGTCGGTAACGTTCAGAATACCGGTGCCGCCGCCTTCGATGCCGACATCGATGGCAGCACCCTTGAGAGTGTTGATAACTTCGAATGCGCCCATGTCGGGGTTGAAGGTTTTAAGAAGTGCGCATGCTGCCGCAACGTGCGGAGTCGCCATGCTGGTGCCGTCCATTTCGGTGTAGCCGCCGCCCATACGGACGCTGCGGATGCCGACACCGGGAGCGGTAATGTCAACGATTTCGCCCACGTTGGAGAAATCGGCCATACGCTTGTTCCTGTCGTGTGCCGCAACGGTAACGCAGTCGGGAACGTTTGCGGGGCAGCGGGTGGAAGCGTCGGAACCGTAGTTGTTGCCTGCCGCAACGCAGTAAACGATGTCGTTGTGTGCCATGCCCTCGGCAACAACTTCAACGTACGCATTGTGGTCGTTGTCACAGGGGCCGCTGAGGCTGAGGTTTGCCGCAGCCGCGCCGTTGAGGGAAGCGTATTCCATTGCAAGAATGATCTCTGCGGAATTACCGTAACCATCGGCATCGAGAACTTTCAGAGGCATGATTTTGACGTTGGGAAGGTTGCCGTCAAGGATGGTGCCTGCGCAGTGGGAACCGTGGCCGTGGTCATCCTCGGGGTTGCTGTCGTTGTTTACAAAGTCATAACCCGGAACGGATCTGCCGACAAGATAGGGGTGATCGCTGTCGTAACCGGTGTCGATAACGGCAACAACGACTTCGGGAAGGTTTTCAACGCCGCCGGCATAGTCGAGCATCCACTCATTGTAGTTGAAAGCATCAACATAGTCCGCACCGTAGCCCCAGCTGAGGAATTCGTTCACGCCGGGTTCCTGATCCGCCTGCATGACGATATCGGGTTCGGCATACTGAACGCCCTTTACAAGCTCAAAAGCTTCGGCCGCTTTGCGCGCTTCTTCGGAAGTTCTGTACTGAATAATGTGCCAGTCATTGTAGCCGTTTACATGCGCAACGGAGCCGGTGTAGTCCAGCTCTTCGGCACTCTTGACGATGATTCGTCCGTTTGCATAGGGGTCGGTATCCGCTGCTTTTTTGGTATATTCAGCGGAATACTTTTCGGTCATGTTGTGCAGTCTGCCGGCAAAAGCAAGCAGATCTTCGCTGCGCTTTGCGTTATCGGCAGCGGTGACGGTCCCTTCGGCAAGGCTGCCGACGGGAAGGATGAGGCTGAAGCACATGATGAGCGAAAGCAGCAGTGCAGCAGTTTTCCTGAGATTCATTCGGTTTTCCTCCGTGTTATGTTTGTTGATTCGCTGCGGTGCATATCGTGTTTAAAACGCCGAAGCAAATCTGTCCGTATAATATTATCAGAAACGGGGACTGAAGTCAAGAAAAATCTATAATCTATCGAAAAGTGAGAAAAAATCAGCATGTAGTGCAAAATGGAAAAAATACAGCTGCCTTTGCTCAGCGGAGACAAAGCCGAACGCCCCGCATTTCGCGCAAAAGCAGCTTGTTAATTAACTTGATTTAACCGACGTATGCTCAAAATGCGCGTGCCGCAAGCAGCCGCCGCATCAACATCAGTGCATCGACGGAATCAACGGTGCCGTCCCCGTTCACATCACAGGCGGCGAGCAGGATTCCGGGAACATTGATACCCATGGAGCGACGCAGAATGCTCAGCGCGTCCGTAAACTCAACCGCGCCGTTGCCGTCCGCATCGCCGATAAGGTAAGGCAAGCCGAAATTTGCATAGACATGAAGGTTACTCCGAACATTATCAAAGTCTTCCGACCAACCGTAAAAAACATAACCGTCGTGTGTGGGCAAAGCAGGTTCAACGGCGGAAAAACCGTAGTATATGTTTTGCTGCGAAAGGACTTCGCGCGTCATTCCGTCCTTAAATGTGACTGTGTACGTGCGCAGCGGCTCAAGTTCAATCGAAAACGGGCAGACGAGGATCTCCGTAAACGTTTTGGTTCGGCTTGTGAGAGAGGAGCTTGCCGTAACAATCGCTTTAAGTTCGTAGGCATAATGCCCTGCGGCAAGGTTTCCGAAGCGGAGTGCGGCGTCAACAGCCGTGCCGGATATGTCAAACCCGCCGTGAACGCCCGGCAGCACCGCTGCGGACATGAGCGTATCCCCGTCGCCGTCCGCAAACCTGCCCTCAATGCGCGTTATGCTGTGCCGCGAAACAACGGTCTGCGTAAGCGCGAATGACCTTCCGAGAGGGAGAGTTCCCTGCGGGATTGTTTCGGACTGAATTTCAATATCATCCAAAAACCGCACGAATCCGATTTCGGTTTGCTTTACATAAAGATGCGAACCGTTAACAAACACTTGGTGCCAGCTTTGCCCGAGGGTGTTTACAAGGTCGCCTGTTACAACGAGCTTTTCGCCGGCAGAGGCGGTTGAAACGGCAACCGAGCCGAACCCCGCGCTTGCATCGCAGGGCAGGGAGAACAGCGTTGCGCTTGATTTGACCTGCGCCTCAAGATGCGTCATTTCAAAGCTGCACCGGGAGATGTAGTCCGAATCGTTGGGATTATTGCCTACATAGATGCACAGCCTGCTGACGTACGGATAACGGGAATCCAGCGCAACATCCGCGTTTCCCGCAACATTGTTCAGAGAGTCCATGATATAAACACGACCTTCCGCAATGCTTTTTGCATTATCAACGGCAACATAATGCCCATAGTTTTTTACAGTCAGAATAACATGCTTATCCTGCCGCACATAGCTCATTATCTTTTCCTGCATTGCGGCGGAGGAAGAATCACCCGCGTAATACTCCATACCTTCAAATTCAAGTCCGTCTATCATCTGTGCGGGCTTGTACCAATACAAGTTGCCGTCGTCACTCAGGCCGCCGTTGGCGTTCAGCCAGTTAACAAGCGTTGCAACGTTGAACGTGTCGGATGTTCTGTATCCGCTTTGAATAATTATCTTTGTTACGGATGTTACAAGGCAGCCGATCTGCGCCACTGTTTTTCCGCTTGCACCCATCGGGAGCTGCCCCCAGCGCGGATCGCGCTGCGCCCATTTGCGGTAATCCTCCGCATCCTTTTCGGAAATGGTTTCGGCGTCAAAGGGCGGTTCGTCAGCAAGCTCGTCGGGGATATCGGACAATAAATAATTATCGTCAGACTTTTCGCTTTTTTCGGTGTTTGTGTCTGCAACGGAAAAACTGCCGAAAACCGACACAAAAAGCATCGAAACGGCAACAAAAATTAAAAAAAGGTTGTAAAGTTTTTTGCTACGATTCATTCTTTTCTCACCTCAAGCGGATTATAGCGCAGAACGGTGCGATTTTCAAGCTTTTTGGCGAAAATTACGCGAGAAATATGAAAAAAAGCGGAGCCGCTCACGGCAGCCCCGCAGAATGAGATGCAAATTCGGCTTTTCATTCGGGTTCGGTGTTTCGGATAACGGTGATATCAGCCTTTTTCGGGTCCGTCCGAATTTTCCGGTTCGGGAGTGAAGAACTGGTGTTGATTCCATGCATTGGAATACTTTACGAATTTCCATGCGCCGTCAACGTATTGAAGCTCAACGTCAAACCCGCTTGTGTCGCTTTCGGAAATAAAGCCTTTGACGGCAACCGTGCATGTGTCCGCATCGGTGCTTTCGCCGTCCTTAAGGGTGAATGTGAAAATCTTTCCCAACCCCATCTTGTAGGTGTCGTCATAGGTCTTGTAAAAATCGCCGTCGCCCTTTGTGATATAGCCCTGGGCAACAAGATCCTCATAGCTGAGCTGAACAAGGTTCGCTCCGCTGTTTGCGCAGTACTCTGTGAGATAGGAGGTAATTTCGGGAGGGAGCTTGTCAAAGCTCCAGCCCTCGATGAAGAAAGTTAAATATTCGACTTTTGAATGATTATCGTCCTTGGGACAAACATTTGCAATCGCCGTGAACAGAGCAGCTTCCTCGCGCGTCATATTGCTCGGCACAACAAATTCCTTTTCTTTTTTGCAGCCGGGAAGGCTCACAAGCATCAAAGCCGCAAGCAGCGCGGCAAACATAGTTTTAAAAACTCGCATTCGTTTCCTCCGTGCGTCAGATTCCCGTTTTCGTCGGGGTAAGCCGCCGATTGCTGTATGCGGGCATCGGGAACGGCAGGGCATAACCGAACCTTTTTCATAAAATGAAAATGCACTGAATCGGCATTCTTATTATAATGCCCCGTGCGGGAATATGCAAGCAGTTTTTAAAGGCGGGCGGCGGATGCCGCAATTTGCGATTCTTTCCCGAATGCTTCGCGTCCCTTTCCCGAATGCTTCGCGTCCCTTTCCCGAATGCTTCATGTCCCTTTAATTTGCAGGCTTTCTGTGCTATACTTGCAGTGCTTCGGCAGCAAATGATTGATTCGGAGGCGGATATGGAAAAAACAGAGATAAAAAACGGAAGCGAAATTTACGGCACGGTCAGGGAGCTGCTGCGCCTGTTCGGCGCGGATTCCGTTCAAACAGTGGAATTTACGGATTCATCGCACGGAGATTCGGATATCCGCCACAATTACCTGATTGACAGGAAGTACGTTCTGCGCATCAATTCGGCACCCGTTATGACGGACGGGCGATTGGAGGAGTTGAACAGGCTGATAGAACGCTATCGCGAATTCGGAATGCATGCGCCGAAATTCCTGAAAGCGAAAGACGGCAGGTTCATTGTTGAGCGGGACGGAAACATCTGCTATCTTTCCGAGTATCTGGACGAAACCGTTGCCGACGACGTGAAGGACGGATGCCTTGAGGAGCTGCGGACTCAAAGAAGAATTTTCATTGCCCGCTTTGCCGAGAAATACAGAAACGTGGATTTGACGGAGACGGTATCAATGTATTCGATATTCGACCTTTCACCCTATGATAAACTTGACGGACTTGAAATTGATGAAAAGCAGGATAATTTTAATCACCTGACGGCGGATCTTCGAAAAGCGGGAGAATATGCCCTTGCCGAAAGATTGGCGCAGGAAAACGAAAGCATCCGCCGCGAATTAAAATCGTTTTACAAAGAGCTTCCGCGCTGCGTTTTCCAGGGAGACGAGAATTTCTCCAACCTGTGCGTGGACGAAAACCGTCGAATTTCGGGACTGTTTGATTTCAATATGTCCGGAACGGAAGTTATCGCGAATTACCTTGCAAATGCGGCCCTGAACTTTTTCTATACCGATGAGATAATGCAGAGCCGCAGTGCGGACGAGATCTATCGGATGCTTACAAAAGCATACGCCGAAAACACGGAGCTTATCCGTAAATATTATAATTTTACGCCGCAGGAGTTTCGCGCCTATCGCCTGTATTCAAAAATTGCCATGTACTCCGCCTACTGGAACACATCCGCTTTTTCGGAGTATTTGGCGCAGGAACAGTGCGCGGAGAAAGTCGTTCGGCTTCTGTGGAAAATCGCGGAGGAGGATTTTCGCGCCTAACTGCGGGACGAAAGAAATGCGGTGACAAGTCGGCAAAAACACAGGTTCGCTTGGACTTAATCCTCCCCTTCAACATCCGTCACAACGCCGTTTTCAATCGTGAAAACGAATTTTTCCGCACGGACAAGCCCGTCTGCATCGGTTTTTATCGCACCGACGATGATTTTTTCGGCGGTTGAATTATCATATGCGGTCGGTTCGCATAACCCCGACGGGGCAATTCTTTCGTCCGCAAAGCTACCGAAAAAATCGCAAAGCTCCGCAAACGAGAGCGTTTCGGCAAGCTCGCGGGACAGCAGAGCATCGGCCTCATCCTCCCTGCCGAGCCGAACGGCCTGCATCAATGCAAGTGCGGTTTCCTGCGGGGAGTTCGGCATATGCGCCCGGTTTGTGAAAAAGCCCGTTTCCGGCGGCAATTCGCGCAGTGAACCGCCGAAAAACTCATACCTTGTTCGCTTTTCATGTCCCAAAACGGTTCCGAGCGGCTCAATTGCGGTGAGGTATCCGTTTTCAATGCGGCAGATTTCCCCGGCAAGAGCGGCGGCAACCTCGATTTTGTCGTTCAGAGCAACAAGTTTTTCACATCGGCAGCCGGATTTAAAACCGAGCACGGGCGTTTCGGCTTCCGAATTTTCGCATCGGCGGCAGCCCGAGGCATGAATAACGAGCAGCCTTTCCCTTCCGACGTCCAAAACATGCGCTTTCCCGTCCGTGCCGCCGCAAACATACCAGCTTCGTTCCTGTCCGCTCTCTTCAACGGAGATTCTGAGGCCGCCGTCACGAAAAAGCGCAACCCTCCGCTGTCTGCCGCTCCCTGTCGGAAAATCAACGCTCCCGAGCCGTGCGGGTTCGGGTTCCGAGCGTTTTTTTTCGTTCAGCAATACGCACAGCTCAAAACAGCCCGCATCCCAGTGTATGCACTGAGCCGCGTCGTCGGCGAGCCTGCCGTCTCCGTCGATTTTTAATACCGCAATTTCCGAATCGGTTTCGGCGGGAAGCACGGCTGCGATGAAAGACGGCACCGCCCCTCCGCCCGCATCAACGGTCGGAATATCAAAAACTTCTCCGCAAACGCCGGAGCGAAAAAAGCCGCTGCCGGCAACAAGCACAATTGCTGCGGCGGAACGAAGTTTCCCCGCAGTTTTTTCAATTCGGTCCGTGCTCTCCGCTCCGCTGCGGGCATAAGCGTTAACAACAAGTTTCATCCCGTTCCCTCAAATTCTGTCCCCTAAAATCTTGTTCTCATAAATCGGAAGTATTTCGAAAGTTCCTGCATGTTTTGCGGATTCCCGATGTCGGTTCAAAAACTCCGAACATATGTTTCCGCTCAAAAATACGATTGGTTAAAGTTTTTCAACCGGAAAAACAATCGTTCGGAGCATCGCATTCACAACGGCAGATAATAAACAGTATGCCGCATTGCGCGGTTTATCGCTGCTTTTTCCGCATTTTGCAAAAAGTTTGAATGTTTTTCAGCGTATTGTTATTTCACCCGTTTTTTGTTATAATCCATAATGCAGAGGTGTGCGCCCGAGCAGCACATGCCGCTGCGGACACTGATTCTCGATTCAACAGGGTGAACACATTGGAAAAGACCGAACAAAAAAGCGGCGGACGCGGTCCGGCAGGCATTGTAAAACGTATTTTCGGCAGTTTCCGGGACGGCTCGGCAGAGGAGTTCTTTTCGGATATGCGCTGGATTTTCGGTTACACAAAAAAATACAAATGGTTTGTTGTTATTCAGATACTGTTCGGCGTGCTCAGTGCATCACTGAGCCTTGTTTCCGCAATCATCAGCAAGTACGCAATAGATATTGTTATAAACAGAAAAATCGGCTCACTCTGGCTGCTTATCGCTGCTGTTGCGGCAAGTGCGGTTGCGGGGCTTGTGTTTTCAAGCCTTCAGTCGCGTGTTTCCGCAAAAATTGCTCTTCGGGTGAACAACGATATGCGGGCGGAACTTTTCGACAAACTTATGCGGGCGGACTGGCAGGGCGTTAAAAAATTTCAGAGCGGCGACATTCTGAACCGCTTAAACGGGGACACGCAAACGGCGGCTTCAATTGCAATAAGCTGGATTCCCTCCGTCATTGTAACGGGCTTTTCTTTCGCATCTTCGTTCGTCACGATTCTGTTTTACAACGTGCCCATGGCATTTATTGCTTTGCTCAGCGCACCGTTTCTTGTTGTCGTCAGCCGCGGGTTAATGAAAAAATCCCGCCTTTTTCACCGCCTTGTGCTTGAAAAGGAAAGCGCGCTCATGAGCTTTGAAACGGAGACTTTCTGCAATTACGACACGGTCAAGAGTCTCGGCGCGGCCGAAGCCTACGGCGAGCGATTCCGATGCAAGCAGGAGGAGTGCAAAACGGCAAGCCTTGACAACAACCTTTTCCTTATCCGCGCAAACATCCTGCTCACCGTTTCGTCATATATCGTTTCGTTTGCAACCTTCGGATACTGTCTGAGCCTTATTTGGCACGGCGCAATATCATATGGAACGATGACATTCTTCCTTCAGCAGAGAGCGCGTATCACGGCGGGTTTTTCTTCATTCATAAAGCTTGTTCCGCAGCTTTTGAACAGTGCCGTTTCCGCGCACCGCGTCCGCGAGCTTTCGGATCTTCCGCCGGAGCCGCAGGCCGAAACTCCCGAACAGGCTGCGGAACTTGCCTCCCGCCCGCTCAGCCTTCGCCTGACGAACATAGATTTTCGTTACTCCGATGATGCGGCTGTCAAACCCGTGCTGACGCGCAGCTCTTTTTCGGCGGAACCGGGCGAGATAATAGCCGTTATCGGCGCAAGCGGACAGGGAAAAACAACGCTGCTTCGGCTGATTCTCGGGCTTATTCGACCTGAAGGCGGGCTTGCGGAGCTTGTGGATGACAGCGGCAGGGCTCACACCGTTTCGGCCGAACACCGCAGGCTGTTTTCCTATGTTCCGCAGGGCAACACGGTTTTTTCGGGAACGATTGCGGAAAATCTTCGCATTGTCCGCCCGGAAGCATCCGACGAGGAATTGACGGCTGCACTGGATGCCGCATGTGCGCTCCGCTTTGTAACAAGAATGGGGGGCATAGATGCCTGCATCGGGGAAAAGGGACACGGTATAAGCGAGGGACAGGCGCAGCGGCTTGCCATTGCAAGAGCAATTCTGCGCGATGCACCGATACTGCTGCTTGATGAAGCAACCAGCGGACTGGATATTGAGACGGAGCAGCTGATAATCCGCAATATAATTGCAAAAGGAAGCAGCTTCAACCGCAGCTGCGGAGCAAAAAAGACCTGCATTGTTGCAACTCACCGCCCAAGCATACTTGCCCTTTGCGACAAAATCTTCCGCGTGCAGGATGCAAAAATAACGCTTGTTTCCGCAGAGGAAGCGGAAAACTACTTCAAAGGCGCGCAGTGACGCCCGCACGGGTTTATTCGGTGTTCGTTTAAACATTATACTTTGCACGAAAAATATTGAACAGGAAATAACAACATGAAAAAACATTTGTCTTCGGCACCTTCAATCAGAGTTCGCCGCCGCAGGGGTCACGCGCCCTCCGAAAGAAAAACGGCAATTGCAGCGATTCTTGTAATTTGCGCCGTTATAATCGCCGTTTCGGCCGCGTTGTGCTGCAAGGCGGGGTTTCCCGCATGTTCGGCGCAGCGCACTCCCCCGCCGCAGAACACATTCGTGCCGACGTCAGCTTCACTCACGACATCAACTCCGGAGCCAACGTCAGCTTCACTTTCGACGGCAACTCCCGCACCGTATACTTTCGTTTCCGTAAGCGTTTCCGATGCGGCGGAGGGACAGCTTGCACTCGTAAATTTTGAGCATGGTTTCCCCGCAGCGGATTCAACCGATGTTGTTCCGGTGACCGCCGCAGGTTCGCTTTTGACCGAACGCAATGATTTAAGTCTTGCTCAACCTGCAATTTCCGCGCTCTCCGCACTTGCGGAAGCTTTTTCGGAGCAGACGGGCGGCGACAGGCTGCTGCTCACAAGCGCGTATCGAACTCTTGAATATCAACAGGGGGTTTACGATGATTATGTTGCGGCCTACGGTCAGGCAGCGGCGGATGCCTATGTTGCCGCCCCCGGAACGAGCGAACACCACACGGGGCTTGCGGCCGACCTTTCGTCAATGTCAAAGGACGGCGAACGCGTGACGCTTCCGAATCACCCGCAGTTTGAATGGCTGAAGGTGCATTGTGCGGATTACGGTTTCATCCTTCGCTATCCGCCGGAAAAGGAGAACATAACGCATGTTGCATATGAACCGTGGCATTTTCGCTATATCGGCAAGGAAAACGCGGCAGCAGTCCGCGCTCTCGGCATAACATTCGAGGAGTACATCGAATATCTCCGCGGCTTCACCCCGGAGACGAAATTGCTGCATGTTCCGAGTCTTTCCGCCGCAAAGCCCGAGGATCTCGGTTCGGCGGAGTTTTCCGCTCTCCCTGATTCCGGATACGTCATATACTTTGTTCCGACGGACGAAAACGCAGGCACGGAAAGCGTGAATATTCCCGTGCCCGCACAGTGCAGGAGTTATTTTATTTCCGGTTCGAATGACGGCGGGTTCATTGTGACGGCGGAACTGTAAGCAAATGCGGGTTCGGCAATTCACTGCATGAAAAAACTGATTTAAAGAGAAATCGGTTTAAAGAAAGAATTTGAAGACTGCGCCGCCGGTCGTGCGGAATCCGAAAAAGCCCTCGGCAGAACCCGTGCCGAGGGCATTAATGTTGTGTTTGAAAGGTTTTGTTTAACGGAAGAAAGTGCTTTATTCTTCTCCCTGTTTGTAAATCGGCATATCAAGCAGCATATCGAACACGGGTTTCAGCTTTTCCGAATTCCCGCTTGTGTGGAATGCGACTTTGCCGCAGCCCGTGAAATTGCCGAGATTGCTTTGTTCAAGCACCCTTCCGAGCTGCCGAACGGTTGCCGAATTGCCGTCAAACAGGCGGCATTCACCGCAGAAGTGTTTTTTGAAATATCTTTCAACGGCACGGGCAATAAAAATGTAGTGAGTACAGCCGAGAACAATGCCGTCCGCTTTCATGCCGTGATACGGAGCGAGATATGCGTCAAAAATGTCGTCAAATGCATCATCGGCGACGGTTCCGCTTTCAATTCGCGCAACAATGCCGCTTATGCCGAAATTCAGCACGCGCTGCGGGTCGGGCATTCGCTCCTGAAGCGCCCGATACCTTGCAAGCCGCGTTGTTGCGGCGGTGGCAAGCATGAAGATTTTGCCATCCCCGGGAATTTCGCAGGCGGGTTTTATTGCGGGTTCAACGCTTATGACGGGAACGTCAAGTCTTTTTCTGAGAACGTTTATGGAGGCACTCGTTGCCGTGTTGCAGGCGATAACAAGCGCTTTAACGCCCAGTTGCAGCAGAAAATCAGCGGAATTCTCGGTCAGGGCAAGAATCTCTTCCTCTGTTCTGTCGCCGTAGGGAGCGTTAAGGTTGTCCCCGTAGTATATAAAATTTTCCGTCGGTAAAAGCATCCTTGCGTCACGCAGCAGACTCACGCCGCCCATGCCCGAATCAAAAATGCCGATTGGTCTTGCATCCATGCAATTATACGCTTTCGTTGTTTATAATGTTGTTTTTATAAGTTCAGCGAAACCTCGCTGTTCCTCATCCGCAAGGGAAAGGAAAATTGCAGCGGCAAGCATGTCCGCCGCGCCGCCGCAGCTTATGCCGCGCTGAATAAGCTCATCGTCAAAATCAAGAAGATCCGCCTCCGTCAGCATTGTTCGCTTTGAAAGCAGGGCCTCGGCGCGCCGTTTAACAAACCGTGCGCCCGCATCGCCGCCGCGCTTGAGCGCATTGTTATCCTCCAGCTCGGCCATGATGCCCAGAAGAGCAAATGCCCACGAATCGACAGAACCCTGTCCGTTTGATTCGATATTATACTCTTCATGCAGGGATTTTGCAACAATTGCAAGCGGAAACCCCGCTTTTGCCTGCTCGATCGCGCCGCCGACGCCGTATTTTCGCCGCACAATTGCGCCGTTGGAACCCGAATTGCGTTCGTAATCAAATGCTTCAGCAAGTTTTCCCGCAAGCTTTGCAATGCGCTCGCCGGCGTTTTCACGCAAAGGCAAATGCCCTTCCGCACCCGCTGCCGAAAGCGCAGCCGCGCACACCGAAAGCCCGATAGAGAATATCGCACCGCGATGTGTATTTACCCCGCCGGTTGCCGCGAGCATTGCTTTTTCGGCAAGGATGCCTGTTTGCTTCAGGCTGGATACCGCATCGTTCGGAAGAATGCTTCCGCCGAACGCTGCACCGCCGGAAAAATCGCCGGAGAACCCGGAAGCCGCAGTGCAAACGGCGTCAAGCGCAATTTTTGCCATCTGCGCAAAAAAAGGTTGGACAGCTTCCGTGCTGAGCTCAAACAGTGCGGCATCCATATCGTCGTTTGCGCCGCTGTTGTTTTCGTCAACAAGTCCGGGTTTCGGCGTTGTGTGAACCTCGCGGATAAGTGCCTGCGCCGCAAGTTCGGAATAATGCTGCGCAGCCGCCTTTTTCAGAAGTTCCGCTGTCGCTTTTCGGAGCTCCTCCGCCGAATGTGTTCTGCTGCGCGCACATGCCGCAGCGGGCTGTCCGCAGATTAAGCATTTTCGCGGCACATTGCGGGAGAGCTTCAGCCCGTCCGTGCCGATGACATCGATATCAAACAGCCGCCCTTCGGGAAATTCCTTTTCAATGCTTTCCGCTTGTTTTTTCAGGCTTTCTGCCGCTGCGTCAACCGCAAGCATCGCTTCAATTCCGGTTTTTTCGTTCGTGAAGGCGAACCCGCGTATTTTGCCATTAAAACTGTTTGCGGCGGCGTTCAGCGCGCGGAAGAACGCCCAATCGATGAGCGCACCGCGCTTGACGGGGCCGGCAATATTCATGTTTATGCAAACAAGGGGCAGCCCGCAGCGGGCAAGCATGTCTTGCTGCTCCGCCGCACGCTTTTCGCGCCGTTCCGCCATTTCAAAAACGCCGACATTGTTCATTTGACTCTCTCTGCTCATTGCTGCTCACTGATTGCTTTGGCCTGCATCGAAGTTGCCGACAACGGTGCTTGAGCCGTCTTTAAAGGTGATAAGCGTGAACCTTTCGCCCGCAGAAACGGCTGCAACATTGTGAAAACCGGAAACATTGCATTCGCCGAAAGTGTTGCTGCCGCAGGCAACAAGTGTTCCGTCGCTCTTAAGCCCGACGGTGTGATATGCACCGGCTGCAATCATTGTCAAATCTTCCCATTCGGAAACATTGCACTGCCCGGAGTTGTTCGCACCGCACGCAAGCGCGGTTCCGTCGCTTTTAAGCCCCACGGCGTGCATATAACCCGCGCTGACGGCGGCGACGCCGCGCCATTCGGAAACATTGCATTGCCCGCTGCTGTTATCCCCAATTGCAATGACGCGTCCGGAGCTCAGAACGCCGTAGCTCGTGTTGTTCCCGGCTGCAATGTAAACCACGCCCGCCCAAGTTTCCGTTATGCGCTGCCCGTAATAGTTCCAGCCGCAGCCGACAACCGTTCCGTCGCTTCGCAGCCCGAGCGAGTGGTTCAGTCCGCAGGCGACCTGAACGATATTTGTCCACGAACCAACGCCTGTGCGGTCATAGGAAGATTTTCCGGCAGCCGCAACGGTGCCGTTCGCCCGCAGCCCGAGAATGAAGTTTTCCCTTCCGACAGCGATCGAACGTATCCCGCTCCACGAGACCGTTTCACCTTTCCAGCCGGAACCCGTGAGCGAAACGGTTCCGTCAAGATTCCGCAGCGCATAAAAATCCTTGCCGCCCGCCGCAGGGGTGCTTTGCAGCATCTTCAGGATTTCCGCAATCATATCCGCCGATTGTTCATAGTCTTCGGACACGGAATTGAGCAGAGTCAAAGCTTCGAGATAATTTTTCTTTTGATACGCTTCAACCGCCTTTTCATATCGCGCCGCATCACGCTCGGCAATAACTTCATCCGGCGAAAAACCGTCGCTCATTGAATAGCATTCGGTTGCAATCTCGTATTTGCCCGCTTCCATTGCCCGCTGCCCCGCGCTTTCCCACGCGGAATTTATCTTTTGCAGCAAGTCGGCAAGCGCATCGTCCGAACAATTGTTTTTTGCGCCGTTGAAACACTTGTATGCCGATTCAATTTCAAAATTTTGGAGGAGGTTTTCACCCTGAGTTATATAAATTCGGCATATGTTTGACTTTGATTCATCGGAACAGAGCGAAAAGCAGCGCATTGCCTGCGGCATTTCGCCCGCGCTCAGAAAACTTTCCGCCGCTGCAATGCGAACTTCATCGGTTCGCGCCGCAAAACCTGCTTTGTCCGTTATGCTGTCAAAGCAGATTTCCGCACGGTTGTAGTCGCCCGCCGCATACGCATTTTTCCCCAGTTCAAAAAAACACTCGTCCTGCCTGAGCTGCTCCGCTTCGGGCATTCCCGCGCTTTTGAAACAGGCATATGCCGTTTCGGCATCTCCGCGTGCAAGCGCAGCTTCACCGGCAGAACACCACGCATCAGCCGCTTTCTGCGCCGAATCACGCTTCCCGCCCAATGCGGAAAACTGCATCGCCGCACGCAAATAATCCCCGCTTTCATAAAGGGACTGTGCCTCGTTGTATTTCACAACGGGTTCAACAAACCGCGGATAAGCAAACAACACAAATGCACCCGCCGCTGCGATGAGCAAAACGGCAATGCACAGTATGTTTCGGATTTTTTTCAGGTTCATATAAAAATACCGCCCTTTTCATTGGTTTGGAACGGGAAGACGAAAATCGGAAACCGCGGGTTCGGTATCGGCGGCCGAAACATGCATTCGGGCAGAATTTCTGACTTATGACTTCCGATGACTTCTGATTTCCGGCTCCTAATTCTCGGCTCTTATGTATTCCATGGTTGTTTCCGGCACGATTTTTGACACAAGCTCCAAATTGCCCTCGGCCATTGCCTTTCGAACAAGGCTTGCGCTGATTCCGCCGATTCGGGGTATTTCAATGACTTCGACTCCGTATTTCGGCAGAATCTGTTTCATGCGTTCGTTATATGCGCGTGTCACGGCGCAAAACGGCTCCGTGCCGACAAAACGTTTTGTTATGCCGAGAGCGGGAGCAATTGCGGAGCCGAAAAGCGTCAGATCAAGATCGGCATTGATGCGCCCGGCATCGGCTTTGTCTTTTATAAAGTACGTCGGGAAGGTTGAGTGCGAAATGATATAGTCCCCGCTCCGGTGCAGGAGAAGATTCTTTATGTGTTTAGTGCCTTTTTTGACAAGTTCGAACCTTGCTTCGGCGGAGAATTCCGCATTTTCCGCGCTGTTTTCGCTGAGGATGAAAACGTGAAGGGAATCAACCTGCGCCGCCGCCGTTTCCATCAGATATTTGTGCCCGAGGGTGAAGGGGTTGCAGTTGGCAACGATCGCACCCTGAACCCCCCGCCCTTTTTCAAGTGAGTCAAGGTAGTTCTTCAACCCGCTTCGGCTGTTTTCCATATAAATCGCGCCGTCGGTCGCTGCAAGGCGGAAAAAGCCAAGGCTGCGGAACAGGTATTCGTTCTGCGGCTTTGTGAAAAGGAAGAGCTTTCGCCGTCCGCATGTGTATGCATGGCGCACAAGTTCGGAAACTATGCTTGCCGCGCCCCCTTCGCCCTGCATGGCTTCGGATACGGCAATGTATTTCAGCACGTTGCCGCAGAGTGAGCCGGTGCCGACTACGGCATCGGTCTCATCGTCAAGCAGCAGCACGGTGTATTCGGCTCCGCCTTCATAGGTAAGCCCTGCGGCAGAAAGAAATTCACAAAGGCTTTCAAGCCTTGTTCCGCTTATGTTCGGTATTGTCATCATCGAAAAACTCACGGTAATGCTCCTTTCCGCCGCTCGGATAATGTTTTGAAAACCAAATGCGCAATGCGCTTATTCCGTAAATTTATAATCGGTGCTGTTTGCCGCACGGTAAGCCGCTGCCTGCGTGCGCGCTTCAACGGTGCAATCCAATGCGCCCTTGTCAACTGCGCTTACGTATGCGCTTTCAACGCCCATTGCGGCAAGAGTTTCGCGGATGACCTGCTCGATCCTGTCGCCGTATTGCTGTTTAACATCGCTCTCGAGAGACAGTTCGATTCCGCTCGTTTCCTTCGGTTCGATTCGAACGATAATATCGCTTGATTCCATCGTTCCCGCAACACCTGTTGTGATAATTTTCATAATTATTGCCGTGGCTTTTGCAAAGGCAAAAGCTTCCTTTCGTTTTCTTTTCGGTTGATTGCCTTTATTCGGAATGCCCGAATTTCGGTCATGACTTCATCGAGTTGAATTTGCCCGCAAGGCTGCTCAGTTTTGCTGCAAGGCTGTCATCCTCGGCCGCTGCCGCGGGCTGCCCGTCGGCCGTGCCTGCGCCGCTTTGGAATCCGCCGGATTCCTTGGAGAACTTGTGCCCGTGGCGGTAAAGCCGCCTGTTGTCAAGCGCCCACTGCCTGTCCGTGAATTCTCCGGTGTTCACCGCCGAAAGGGCGTCAAACATTTCGAACAGCCGCGCGTCAAGCGTGTCGATTGCGGAAACGATCTCAGCCTCGGGGAACATCGGCATCTGCGGGGAACCGTATTCGGGAACTCCGTGGTGCGAAAGCATGATGTGTTCGAGCAGCATTGCGGTTTCCCGCGGGATATTGAGCTTTTTTGCCGCATTGTTTATCATTGCCATGCCCATTGAAATATGTCCGAGAAGCTGCCCCTCCGTTGTGTACGCCGTTGCAAGCCCGACGGTGCCGACTTCAAGCTCCTGCGTTTTTGCAATGTCATGCAAAATGACGCCTGCGTAAACAAGGTCGCTGCAAAGTTCCGGATAAATTGCGCCGTAAACCGAAACGACCTGCTTTGCCGTGTCGAGCATGGTTGAAGTGTGGTACATAAGCCCGCCCCTGTGTGCATGATGCAGCTTCAGCGCGGCGGGATAGTACAGCATACGTTCGCGGTTCTCCGTAAGAAGATACTGCGTGAGCTTTGCAATGTCGGCATCGGCAAAACCACCCGCAAATTCGAATAAGCTGTCAAATATTTTTTCGCCGTCTATCGGTGCGGAAGCAACGATTGAGGACATATCAACATGATCGGCTTCCGTTATGTGGCGGATTCGGTCGATTTTGAGCTGTTCCGTGTCTTTATACAGGTTTATTGTTCCGCGAACCTTGATGACCTCTCCGGCGGAATACATTCCGTGGACGGTGCTTTGATAATCCCAAAGCTTTGCGTTGATTTCCCCGTCCGCATCCGCAAGCATAATATCAAGATATTCCGCACCTTTCACGTTCACCTTAAGCTGAAGGCTTTTAATGAAGCAAAAACCCTCCACTTGGTTTGATGCATGATTGATGACGTTGGACAGCATTCTCATCCTTCCCATTTCAGTGCCTCTTTCGTAGATTATCAGTCGTTGGTTATATTTGGTAAAATTTCGGTAAGGCCGTTAAATTCCGTTCCGCCGTGCGGCGCGGAAAGCTCATTTGGCTCTGTAGGATTTGCATGCGGTTATCCGCATGCTGTTTTCGCTGTCCGCACTTGCAGCCGTAAGCTCGATTTTTCCGGCGTAAGCACCGTTTTCGGTGAGCTGAACCGTAACGACCCGATTGCCCTCATCATCCGATTCAACGCCGACGATTTCAGCCGCAATGTCAAGGTCTTTGCCGACCATGAAATAATATTTACCGTCACGGTAGTAGAAATTGAGCTTTGTTGACGGGCGGGAAGAACGCGTTCCGAGCTTGACTCCGAAAAGCATTTTTACGATATCGTCAACTTTTTGACCGTCAACGGAGCGATAGCCGCTGTTGTCGGCAGCGGTTGTTTCAAGACTGTCGCCGTAGGCATAAACATAGAAGGCAAATTCCTCAAGCTGACGGAAGGATATTGCGTTATCCTTTGAGTTGTAGTCAAAGTCCAACAAATAGAATGCCCTTGCCGCATCACACAGCACGGTGCGCTGTTCGGCCGTGAACCCGTTTTCATCCGCTTTGTTGTTGTCGTTGTTTTTACAGCCGGCAAAAGCAAAGGCTGCAAAAAGAACTGCAAAGAGAATCGCCTGGATCTTGATAATTGTTTTCCTGCCGTTGTTCATAGTATTCCGTTTTTCCTTTTTATGTCATATTGCGGAATCGGCGGCAGCCTTTGCAAACGTCCGTGAATTGCTTCGGCAGCTGTCGATGATTTCCCTGCACCTATTTTATCATATTTGCCGTGCTTTCGCAACTTTTGAAATGTTTGTGCGCTTTCGGTACGTGTTTTGGAGCCGGCGGGACGCGGTTTGCGCCGCGATTTGCAAAACACGGCAGCAAAAGCGGCAAACAGAGGAAGATGAAAATGGCAGTTCAATATGAAGATAACATTTTGCCGGACTTGAAACCGTTCCTTGATGAGAATCTTCGGCTGACGGCGATTCCCGCAAAAAACAAAAAGAAGCTTTCGGCTCTTTATTACCTTGCGGGAAAAATTGAACCGAACCGTGATTATACCGAACCCGAAATCAATGACATTCTTGATGATTTGATTCCGCTGCCGAACCGAACAGAGGATTATTTCACACGAAGTTTTTTCGAAAGCATACGGATGAACTCATCAACCGCCGCTTTGTTTGCCCTGTAATAAACCCGGTTGCCCTCAAAGGACGAAATAACCAATCCGCATTTTTGCAGCTTGCTCATGTGATGTGAAATCGTGTTCGGTGAAAGCTTCAGTTTTTCCGCAAGCTCAAGCCCGTAAGCCTGTTCGCCGCAAAGCAGCTGCATGATTTTCATTCGGTTTTTGTCCGCAAGGATTCGAAACGCTTCGTCGTAATCCATTTTTTCGATGCCGCGCAGCGGAAGCCTGCCGATGGCACGAACACTGAGCCCGACATAATAAACGGTGCGGGTGCCGTCGGATTCGCCCGTGTGAACGGTGAAACTGTTGCTCCCGATAACGGTCGGATAAACCCTTCCGTCTTTTGAGGCGGTGTCAACGCCGTTTTCATCCTCAATAACTTCAATTATGTCTGAAATATCGGAGTAATCATGTTCAAAATCCTTCAGCGCATATGCATAAAGCTGCGGGTTTGCTTCAATAAGCCCGACTGCGGAACGCAGAGAGTTGCAAATCAAGCGCACATATTGCTCATAGTGTTGAAGAACGAAAAGAATCTTCCACCGAGAATCGTTTGTGAGCGGCAGACCCTCCAGCACGGAAAGCAGGCCGTTGTAGGAATGGGCTTCCGCAGCGGCATGGATATTGGCCGAAGTCAGGTTAATTGTTATGTTGCTGATTGCCTGCGGCTGTGTCTGCGAGAGCAGCAATTGCTCAGCCTCGTCAATATTTCGTATTTCGCTTCTCAATGCCCTGTCAGTCAGAAGAGCGGCGATGCATGTGTTAAGGCTGTCCGCGCCTTCGATGCACGGAATATCGCCGAAAAGCTCTTCTGCGCATGACGGCATAACAATGTTTTCGTCGAGAAATTTTTCCAACACCATTGCGGGGTGCATTATCGCCTCTGCCTGTTCCGCCGTCACTTCGCGGTTTCGAATGATATTATCGATTTTCTGCCGGATGCAGGTGTTGTTCGCTTTCAAGTAAAAATACTTTATTGCTTCGAGTATTGGATTTATAACAGCAAATGCTTTCATTAGTAATTATTCTCCGAAAAATTTTGATCCGCGCCGCATACGCTCCGCGGGGACCGCTCACTGTCCGTCCTTTGTTTTCAACTTTTCCGCAAGACGGCGGATGAATTCATCCACAACTTCTTCGTTTGTTTTGTAATAGACCTTGCAGCCCTCAAGTGTTGAGGTCGTGAGCCCGCTTTTTTGCAGTTTGTTCATGTGGTGCGATACGGTGTTGGGTGAAAGTCCGAGCATGTCGGCAAGCTCCTGCCCGTAGGATTTTCCCGCACTCAGCTGCTGCATTATTTTCATGCGGTTTTTGTCGGCAAGCGTGCGCAGAATCTCGTCGCAGTCGATGGAAAGCCTTTCGCGATAGGGAACATGCATCATCGGACGGACGCCGATGCCGACGTAATATGCCATAAATTTCGAATCGGCGGGGTCGGCAACGGTGAAGAAGTTCCCGTTGCCGATTATCAGCGGATAAACGACGCCCCTGCCTGTGATGAAGTCAATATGAAATCTGCCGCAAATATATTTTAGAATATCGGTAATATCCGCATAATCGCGGCTGAAATTCCGAAGAACATCCGAATAAACCGCGGAATTGTCCGCAATCAGCTTTACGGCGGGGCGGACGGTTTCGCAAATATCGCAGACATATTCGTTGTAATGTTTATAAATCTTTATTATTCGCCAACGGGATTCCTCCGTCAGCGGAAGCTGTTCGAGAAGTTCAAGCAGCCCGTCGAGAGTCGGTTCGAAATCATTCAGCGAAACATTGAATGTGGTAAGCTCTTTCATGATGCCGGAGAGCCTTTGCTCATCCGTTTGGGCAAGCATGGCGGATTTTACTTCATCCAAACTTGTGAAACTTCGGCGGAACGAGTTCAAAAAGACGAGTATTGCAGGGCAGGTGCTCGTGGCGTCGCTCCCGTCCGTGAATTTAAAATAGCCGAAAAACTCCGAAATTCGTTCGGGCAGAACAATGCCCTCATCAAGAAGTTTTTCAAGCTCAAATGCGGGCCCGAAAAAATCGGTTACCTCGCCCGCAGTGGTGATGCGCTTTTTCAGCACACGGTCAAGCACCTGAGCCTGGGTTTCACCGTTTGCTTTCATTTTAAAATAATAGATTGCCTCAAGCAGCGGATTCACGACGGCATAAGCGTTCATAACAAAAACCTCCCGACTTGTCGATCTTATCTGTCAAAGGATCACTGAGCAGCCGTGTTTTCGGCAGACACGTTTCGGAAAACGGCAGATTTTTCCGTGTGTTTGCCGGATCGTTCGTCGGACAGCAACTTTGAATCATTATTGAATATTATCGAAAAAACCGAACAACCTGCTGCCGTTCGGCAAAAAACATTGACCGTCTGCCTGCTTTGCGAAAAAACGAAACCAACGGACGATTATTAGTATGCAATTTTTTTTGCCGGTTGTCAATAGCAAAAGGCAATGTTTAACATATTTATGGAATAAAGTATGCGATGGCTATTGACTACATGCGATTTTCGTGCTATGATACTGAATATACAGAGGCGGAAGGTTGTTTCCGTACATTTTCACCGAACAAAGCTTACGCCCTGCAACAACAAACATGGAGGAAGAGTATGAAAACAATGAAGAAGCTGCTTGCAGCAATGCTCGCAATTGCAATGCTCCTTACCTGTGCGGCATTTAATCCCTTGACCGCAACGGCTGAAGGTGCAGCAACCGACAGCAGCGAAACGACCCGCTATTGCGGAAATGATGACTATCCCGCAAAGTCTCTCGACGGAAACTATTCGGGAATGCCGCTGAATATCGGCAAAAAGTCCGATGATTCAACAAAGGCTGCATCGCGCGGCGGTCAGACGATTCTGGCATATGCCCGCAACAAGTACACATCGGACGGCAGCTACCTGCCCTATGCGGCATGGGTAACTTTCAACACCGAGGATCCCGCAGGCAGCTTCACCGAGCTTTCCCGCGGCGGCGTTGAATTCTATGAAGCTGCATACGACGGCGAACTTATTTACGGTTTGGATATCGAAAACAATTTCTATTCCGTAAACCCCGAAACCTTTGAATCCACGCTTATCGGCAGCATTTCCGACACTGCGAATTCAATGACCTATGACTGGGAACACGACACTTTCTACATTGTCAACAGCAACCTTCAGATCCGCGAGCTCCGCAAGGACGGTTCCCTCGGCTCCGCAATCACGCCCGCAAACGTTGTTTGCATTGCCCCCGTCACCTATGTCGGCAACGGCGAATTCCTAAGCCTTGACTTCAACACCCGCAACTACGTTCGCATTGCGGCGGACGGCAGCACCACTCAGCTTGCCCATTCCGACGGGCTTCAGGGCTGGTCCTCCTCCATGGTTTACAACCGCGAGGACGGCAAGTGCTACATCTGCTACACCAACATGCAGAACGGCGACGATACTTCCAGTGTCGGCTTCTGGGGCAAGCTTTTCGCAATCGACCCCGTGACCGGTGAAGGCGAATACCGCGGCTTTATCGGCGAAGATTACGGCACCTACGTAAACGGCATGTGCATTGCGGATTTCCTTGCACCCGAGCCTCCCGCAGAACAGGGCAAGACCGTTGTCAGCTATGCCCGCAACAAGTACACGTCGGACGGCGGCTACCTGCCCTATGCGGCATGGGTAAGCTTCAACATCGACGATCCCGCAGGCAGCTTCACCGAGCTTTCCCGCGGCGGCGTTGAATTCTATGAAGCTGCATACGACGGCGAACTTATTTACGGTTTGGATATCGAAAACAATTTCTATTCCGTAAACCCCGAAACCTTTGAATCCACGCTTATCGGCAGCATTTCCGACACTGCGAATTCAATGACCTATGACTGGGAACACGACACTTTCTACATTGTCAACAGCAACCTTCAGATCCGCGAGCTCCGCAAGGACGGTTCCCTCGGCTCCGCAATCACGCCCGCAAACGTTGTTTGCATTGCCCCCGTCACCTATGTCGGCAACGGCGAATTCCTAAGCCTTGACTTCAACACCCGCAACTACGTTCGCATTGCGGCGGACGGCAGCACCACTCAGCTTGCCCATTCCGACGGGCTTCAGGGCTGGTCCTCCTCCATGGTTTACAACCGCGAGGACGGCAAGTGCTACATCTGCTACACCAACATGCAGAACGGCGACGATACTTCCAGTGTCGGCTTCTGGGGCAAGCTTTTCGCAATCGACCCCGTGACCGGTGAAGGCGAATACCGCGGCTTTATCGGCGAGGATTACGGCACCTACGTAAACGGCATGTGCTTTATCGATATGGGCGGCAGCGAAGAACCGCAGGCAACCCTTGACGAAGCGATGAACCTTGTTGAAAACAGGCATCATTTCGTGACCGAAGGCGAATATCCCTGGGTTCCCGTTGTGTTCAACGATGAACTCTGCGGCGCAAGCGGCAACCAGGATCATGTCGGCACGACAAGCACCGTTTCCACCACCGTTCAGCTCAATGCGGGCGATGTAATGCGCTTTGACTGGGCTGTCAGCTGCCGTGAAGATTTCGAACGCCTCACCTTCTCCGTGAACGGCACCGAAGTTGCTGCAATCTCCGGACAAAACACCGATTTTGTGCCCTATAACTATGTTGCCGAAGCAGCAGGTGAATACACCTTCAGCTGGACTTATCACAAGGAGACCATGTGGACCGAAGGTCAGGATCGCGGCTATGTTAAAAATGTTTACGCCGGCGCACCCCTTCCGGATGAAAGCGTTGAGTTCGCACCCGATGCCGTGACCGTCCGCAAGGGTCTCACCGCTCAGCTCAGCTGGACTGTCGCTCCCTACTATGCTTTCGATCAGTCCGTGACACTTACAAGCTCCGATGCAAGCATTGCTTCCGTTGATGCAAACGGCGTTGTACGCGGCGTTAACGAGGGCACCGCAGTCATCACCGCAACAACGGCACAGGGTCATACCGATACCTGCACCGTAACGGTTATTGCGCCCGTTCCGCATACGAAGATTTATGCTTACCAGACTCAAACAACGAACCTGATCTCCTTCTTTACGGATGATTCCGCCCACGTTCAGCAGCTTGGTGCATTCCCCGCTGACACTTACGCAATGACTTATGCGCACGGCGTTGTATACGGCATCGACAGTGAGAACAATTTCTTCACAAGCACGCCCGGTTCAACTCAGCGCACAATCATCGGACAGACCGGCACCGCAATGATCACCGCAATGGCATATAACTATGCGAACGGCAAAATCTATGCAGTCGGTTACACTCAGCAGAGCCGTTGGGATCTTTACGAAATCAACATGCAGACCGGTGCCGCAACCGTTATCGGACAACCCGACACCGTGGATCGCGATCCCCTGTGGACATTCGCAATCACCACCGAGGGCAGGGCATACGGCATCACCGCAACCTCCGGCCTTCTGTACGAGGTAAACCTTGAAACCGCACAGGTTACCGAAATCGGCTTCACCGGCTGCCCCGGCGTCGGATTCTGCCAGTCCCTTGTTTATGACCATGACAACGGCATAATGTTCTGGGCGGCTTATTGGAAAGACGATGCAAACGGCCTGCGCGAAGTTAACCTTGAAACAGGCGAAAGCGTTTCGATTGGCGATATTCAGGATGCGGCACAGGTTTGCGGCGGCTACACCGTTCCCTCCTGGGACGATCCCACTCAGCCCTCAAACGTCACCGTCACCTTCAACTATATGGTAAACGGTGAATGGACGAGCACCGAAGTGACCGTTCCCGCAGGAACAACTCCCACTGCACCCGTTCCCGAGAACCAGCCCCATCAGCCCACGATGCTGATGTTCATCGGTTGGGATGTTGATTTTGCAAATGTTCAGCATGATATTACCGTCACCGCGCAGTATGCTGCTCTCGGCGACGTTGATATGAACGGCGAGATCCAAACCGCCGATGCACTCCTCATTGCACGCAATGCAATCGGTGTTGCGGAGCTGACCCCGGCGCAGATGATTCTTGCCGATGTTTACGGCTCGGACGGCGTCATCACCCTTAACGATGCTCTCGTTACAATGAGGATCTCTCTCGGAATGTAAACACGGTTCGGGAAAACACCGAATTTCTTCCTTTCAAAACAGGATGAATCGGTGCGTTAACAGAGCGGAAAATCCGACAGGATTTTCTTTATAAACCTCCTGTCCGACGGGAAGGGGCGGTTCGCCCGCCCTTTCCCCGGGCGCTCCTTTTGGAATTAGGAATTAGAAATTAGGAATTAGGTGCGTTCTTTCTTTGAGTGATGTGCGGTTTGTGCAAGTTAAATGCGGCCGCGCTTGACACAACTGTCGCTTGCGGTTATAATGGAATCGACCAACATAATCTTGGTCTATTGCCCCCCATCGCGGGATGTATAAAAACCTTTAATCCAATATAAAATTTTGGGGCTGTGTAGGCTAAATGTAAGCTACCCAACCTTTTTTTATCCTGTGTCAGTCGCTTTTTAATGCGCTTGCGCCGCGATGCAGGGTTTGCCTACATAAGCGCTGCGATATTGCAGCGCTGTTCAAAAATCGGTAAAATATATTTTTAATTCATTAATTAAACGCTTGACATTGTCGGGCAAATGCTGTATAATAAAGACATCAAAAAGGGAAAGGCAAACAGCATGAAATATATTGAAGACCGGATCGCAGAGCTCGCCGAAGGCAAAAAAATTACTTACCGCGGTTATGTATACTGGCTTAACCAAGTGACCCGCGAAATTTACAGGCACAGCGTAGCTGCCCGAGATAGGCGGCGTTATCACTGGCTGCAAGTATGCTGATGTAACCGATGATTTTAAAAAAATAATCAAGGCAAAATAAATATACCAGATAAGGTTGGCGGGGCGGGCAACCGCTCCGCATTGGAAAGGACGGATCAAAATGAAAGATGACAGAAAAGAAGCCCGCATAAAAGCAGCCATTGCTTATGCTGGATCCAGTCAACGCAAAGTCGCCGAAAAGCTCGGGATGACTGCGGCGAACTTCAATTTGAAATTAAAAAGAGGCACTTTTAGCGATGCGGAACTCGCAGCGATCGCAGAAGTGCTCGGCTGTCAGTTTATCCCGGCGGCTTTCGAGTTTCCAGACGGCACGCGAATGTAATATAAAATCAAAAAAAGGCCCCCGCTTGCGCTTCCCTCTCCTACTTCCTTTCAGGTGAGGCGGCTCCTGCGATTCGAAAACGATCACAAAAAATATATTTGACTTAGCTGTTGCGCCCCCCGAAAAAATGATATAATGTGCATGAACGAAAAAATTAATGCATTTTGCATAAGATTCGGTTCAGTCGGTATGTTTTTGAAATCAGAAGGGAAAAAACCATGAAAAAAACTCTTAAGCATCTGTTCTCTGCGGCGATATGTGCAATTATGCTTTTCGCCTGCGTTTTCCCGAACTTTGCGGCGGCGGATACGGAGCTGAGCTCCGTTGATGCGGAAAAGCTGGAGGCTTTTTTTGCCCAGTCGGCAGGTGACGGAAGGCATAACTTCGATCATCCGGATTATGCGGGCGGGGTGTACGGAAGCTACACTGTCAGCAACTTTTCGGAAAGTCCCTGTGTCGGCATTGAGGACGGTGTCATCCGTTGGTTTGACTTTAACCCCGATGCAATGGGAAGCATTTTGCGCACTTCCCCGGTTTTGGATTTTCGCCCCCGCTTCTGCGGCGTTTTCGATTTGTCCGGAACATCGGTAACGAATGTTTACTCCCCGGTGCCGGGTCAAACGCATATTACGGCGGTGAACCTTGACGGCTGCGCAAACCTTGAGTGTCTTGAATTCGGCGATCAGAATGAATGCTTTGACATTTCCGCGCTGAACTGCCCGAACCTGAACATCATCGACCTTCGCACATATCACAGCGGGAATGTTGCCGTTCAGCCCAAGAGCTTTTCCGCTCCGGTCATGCTGAACACGCTCGGAAACGGCGGCGCGGGACTTTACGGCAGGGACGGAAGCTATGCACTGATCGCGCAGGGCGTTCGATACGACGAAAACGGGAACCTGATCGAAAACGACGGCTTCCTCGGCTGGTATGCGAACGGTCAGCTTCTTTCAACCGAAAGGGAAATGCAGCTTTCGGACGGGATCCGCGCAGCCGCCTGCTTTGCGGGTGACGTTAATGAGGACGGAGCGATAAATATGGCGGACGCACTGCTCATCATGCGCTGCGCAATGGAACTCGGCGGAGAGCTTCCCCTCAGGCTTGCGGATGCGGACAGAAACGGAAGCATAGGCATTCCCGATGCACTGCTTGCGGCAAGGGTTGCAATGGGAAACTGAATTAAAATTTAAAAAACTGTTCGCGGACATTGCTCGTTTCGGGAAAACGGCTGTTTCGGATTACCGGAAACACACCGGGGACGGAGAAATCACCGTGACATACTGATTTTACGGACATGAACCTTATTGATTTTATTATAATATTAATATTATCTGCGGCAATATGGTTGACGGCATTTGCCGTTAAGAAGGGAAGTATTTGGAAATATGTTTTCGGAGCGGCGTTTACCGTATACCTGATGTGCGCTGCATCGATAACCGTTTTTCCGATACGGTTCAGCCCGACAATCAGAGCAATATTTGCGGAAGAAGGGTGGAAGATTACCGACTGCATAGTGCTTGTTCCGTTCAAAGACGGGATAACGGCGGATGATATTCTTAATGTTGCAATGACAGTTCCGTTCGGAGTTTTAATCACGTTGATAAGAAAGAAAACAACGTGGAAAAACGCGTTGGCTGCGGGTGCGGCTTTCGGAACGGCGACAGAATTGCTGCAATTGGCAGTTGCGGCGATACAGGGGTTTTCGTTCAGGTATATCGATACGGCGGATATAATCTGCAACCTTGCGGGCACAATGCTCGGGTGGATGCTCACTGCCCTGCTTATCCGCTTTTTGCAAAAAAGCAAGCCGGCGAACGTCGGGGAAAAATCCCTGTATGCATACATTTCGGAAAAATGTGTGAAGCAGTGATTCCGTAAATGCGGAGCGGCTCAATGCGGGCGGTTCGGAACACGAACCATCGGCATTGAGCCGTTTTTTTATGCCGTTTTCGCATCGGAACGAACAAACGCAGTGTTTTCAAAACTTAATACACAAACCGAATGCACAACGTCAACATATGCTTGATTAAATATAAATATATTTGAAAAACCGCGCATTTCGGGGTTGACATCTTGACAACAACCTGTTAAACTGTGATACTGCATTATTATGGGTAAAATACGAATTTTTCGCCGCCGTCATGTGCGAAAGCATCGTTTAACGCTGTGGATCCCGCATTTTTTGCGCGGAACGGCAGCCCAAGGAACGCGCAGGCAGCGAATACCGCAGGCGGGGCTTCGGCCGCACTCAATGCGGCATTCCGAAAATGCGAACAATGCGTAAGACACGACACAATCAAGTTTTCTGCGGAGAGCCGCAGAGGTTAGGGGTGAAACAATGTTGCATAAAGTAAACGTGGGCAAGAAAACACGCATGAGCTTCTCCCGCATCAACGAAATTCTCGATATGCCCGACCTTATTGAGGTTCAAAAGGATTCATATCGTCAATTCATCGAAAAGGGTCTGGGCGAAGTTCTTGACGACATCTCTCCCATTAAGGACTTTTCGGAGCGGTTGGTGCTTGAATTTGTCGGCTACAAAATCGACGAATCAAAACCCAAGCGCAGCGTTGCGGAATGCAAGGAACGCGATGTTAACTATTGCGCGCCGCTGTATGTTATCGCGCGGCTTATCAATACCGAAACCGGTTCCGTGAAGCAGCAGGAAGTCTTCATGGGCGATTTCCCGCTCATGACGGAACAGGGCACGTTCGTCATCAACGGAGCGGAACGCGTCATTGTCAGCCAGCTCGTTCGCTCGCCCGGCGCATATTATACCGAAACCGTTGACAAAGTCGGCAGAAGGCTTTTCAATTCTCAGGTCATCCCCAACAGAGGCGCATGGCTTGAATACGAAACCGACAGCAACGAAATTCTTTACACAAAAATCGACCGTCAGCGCAAGCTCCACGTCACCACCCTCCTGCGCGCTCTCGGTTACAGCTCCGATGCGCAGATCCTTGAGCTGCTCGGCGAGGAAGAACGCCTTAAAAACACCCTTGAAAAGGACCCCACTCACGACACGGTTGAGGGTCTTATCGAAATATACAAACGCCAGCGTCCGGGCGAACCGCCCACCGAAGAGAGTGCGCGCAACCTTATGACCGCGCTGTTCTTTGACAAGCGCTACGATCTTGCCCGCGTCGGCAGATACAAATTCAACTATAAACTCGGCATTGGTGCGCGCCTTGAAGGCAAAACCGCCGCCGAAACCGTTGTTGACCCCCGCACGGGAGAGATCCTTGCGGAAGAAGGTCAGCTTATCGACCGTGAGCTTGCGTTCCGAATCGAGAACGCGGGTGTTCTCGGCGTGTATGTTTCCGTGAACGAAAAACGCATTCGCGTTGTCGGCAACCAATTTGTCGATGCGGCATGCTATCTTGACTTTGATCCCCTTGAAGTCGGCATCAACGAACATGTTTATTACCCCGTGCTGATGGATATGCTCGCTCAGAAAGAGGCTCTTTCCGACGACGAATTCAAAAAACTTCTGCACGACAATGTGCTTGAACTCAGCCCGAGGCATATCCTGCCCGCAGATATGATCGCATCCGTGAGTTACCTTATGGGTCTGCCCTACGGCATCGGTTTCTGCGACGATATCGACCACCTCGGCAACCGCCGCATTCGTTCCGTCGGCGAGCTGCTCCAGAACCAGATCCGCGTCGGCTTCACAAGGCTTGAGCGCGTTGTTCGCGAGCGCATGTCCATTCAGGATGTTGAAAGCACAATGCCGATAAACCTTATCAATATTCGCCCGGTAACGGCGGCCGTCAAAGAGTTTTTCGGTTCGTCCCAGCTGTCCCAGTTCATGGATCAGACGAACCCGCTTGCGGAGCTGACCCATAAGCGCAGGCTTTCCGCTCTCGGCCCCGGCGGTTTGAACCGCGACCGTGCAACGTTCGAAGTTCGCGACGTTCACTATTCTCATTACGGCAGAATGTGCCCTATCGAGACGCCCGAAGGCCCGAACATCGGTCTTATCAACTCCCTTGCAACCTATGCAAGAATAAATAAATACGGCTTCATCGAAGCCCCCTACCGCAAAATCGACAAGGAGAACCACTGCATCCTTGACGAGATCGTTTACCTCACCGCAACCGAGGAAAACGGCAAAATCATTGCCCAGGCAAACGAACCCACCGTCCGCGGCGAGGACGGCAGAGTTTGGTTCGAAAAGGAGCGTGTCGTTGCACGCAGGCTGGATCAGATCATCGAGGTGCGCAGCACCGATATCGACTATATGGACGTTTCCGCAAAGCAGCTCGTTTCGGTTGCAACGGCAATGATTCCCTTCCTCGAAAACGACGACGCAAACCGCGCACTGATGGGCTCCAACATGCAGCGTCAGGCGGTTCCCCTGCTTGTGACCGAATCCCCGGCTGTCGGCACGGGCATGGAATACAAGGCGGCATACGACAGCGGCGTTCTTGTTCTTAACGAAGAAGCGGGCGTTGTTCGCTATGTTTCGGCAGATAAAGTCGTTGTTGAATCCGATTCCGACAGAAGCCTGCATACCTATCGCCTCATCAAGTTCAAACGCTCCAACCAGGGCACCTGCATCAACCAGCGCCCCGTTGTCGATGTCGGCGAACATCTTGAAAAAGGTGCGGTCATTGCAGACGGCGCATCCACCAAGGACGGCGAAATTGCTCTCGGCAAGAACATTCTCATCGGGTTCATGACTTGGGAGGGCTACAACTACGAGGACGCAGTTCTCATCAGCGAACAGCTCGTTCGCGACGATGTTTACACGTCACTCCATATCGAAGAACACGAAACCGAGGCACGCGACACAAAGCAGCTCGGTGCGGAAGAGATCACGCGCGATATCCCCAACGTCGGCGAAGAGGCACTGAAGGATCTTGACGAACGCGGCATCATCCGAATCGGTGCGGAGGTTCATTCCGGCGACATCCTTGTCGGCAAAGTCACGCCCAAGGGCGAGACGGAGCTCACCGCGGAGGAACGCCTGCTCAGGGCAATTTTCGGCGAAAAGGCGCGCGAGGTTCGCGACACCTCCCTGCGCGTTCCGCACGGCGAGGGCGGCGTTGTTGTTGACGTTCGCATTTTCAGCCGCGAAAACAAGGACGAACTCTCCCCCGGCGTTCATGAACTTGTCCGCGTTTATATTGCACAGAAGCGCAAAATCTCCGTCGGCGACAAGATGGCGGGCCGCCACGGCAACAAGGGTGTTATTTCAAGAATCCTTCCCGAAGAGGATATGCCCTTCCTGCCCGACGGCACTCCGCTTCAGATAGTTCTGAACCCGATGGGCGTTCCGTCGCGTATGAACATCGGCCAGATCCTCGAGCTGCATCTCGGCAAGGCAGCAAAGGGACTTAACATGAAGGTCGCAACTCCCGTTCTTGACGGCGCGGGCGAGGACGATATCAAAATGCTGCTTGCAATGTCCAACAAGTCCAACAAGCCCATGCAGGATCTTATGAAAATGACTGCGGGCGATGTGCTGAAGCTGATTGAACTTGCGGACTCCGACCCCGTTGTCGGCGAAAAATTCCGCGAGGCATACAAACACGAGGACGGAAAGACCGTGCTTTACGACGGCCGCAGCGGTGAACCCTTTGAGAACCGTGTTTCCGTCGGATATATGTACTACCTTAAGCTGCACCACCTTGTTGACGACAAGATCCATGCAAGAAGCACGGGTCCGTACTCACTGGTCACTCAGCAGCCTCTCGGCGGCAAGGCACAGTTCGGCGGACAGCGTTTCGGCGAAATGGAAGTCTGGGCACTTGAAGCATACGGTGCGGCAAACACCCTTCAGGAGATCCTGACCGTCAAGAGCGATGACGTCGTGGGCCGCGTAAAAACCTACGAAGCCATTGTCAACGGCGAAAACGTTCCCGAGCCGGGTGTTCCCGAGAGCTTTAAGGTTCTTATCAAAGAATTGCAGTCCCTTGGTCTTGATATCAAGGTTCTGTCCGAAAATAATGAAGAAATCGTTATCGGAGAGCTTACGGACGATGACGATGTAAGAGAGTTGGGCGTCAATATTGCCGGTTATGAAGATGCACCCGGCGGCATGCTCGGAGACGATGATGTCGATGACTTTAACTTCGGCGACGACGACGGTGAGGATGACGACGACAGCTATGAGGAAGACGAGCATGATGAATTCGACGGCTTCACCTTCGAGGACGCCGACGGTAACTACGAGGAATAAAGTAAAGTCGGAAGGGAGATAAGAACTTGTTTGAACTGACAAATTTCGATGCAATCCGAATCGGTCTTGCATCCCCCGAAAAGATCAGAGAATGGTCCCACGGTGAAGTTAAAAAACCCGAAACCATAAACTACAGGAGCCTTAAACCCGAGGCGGACGGCCTCTTCTGCGAACGTATTTTCGGACCGACGAAGGACTGGGAATGCCACTGCGGACGATATAAGCGGGTGCGCTACAAGGGCGTTGTCTGCGAAAAGTGCGGTGTTGAAGTTACGAGAGCAAAGGTGCGCAGAGAGCGCATGGGCCATATCGAACTTGCGGCTCCCGTATCCCATATCTGGTACTTCAAAGGCATACCGTGCCGCATGAAGATGCTGCTGGACATGTCCCCCCGCAATCTTGAAAAGGTACTTTACTTCGTCGCATTCGTCGTTACCGATCCCGGTGACACCCCGCTTGAATACAAGCAGCTGCTCACCGATGTTGAATACCGTCAGGCGCAGCGTGATTACGGCGCAAAGAGCTTCAAAGCGGGCATGGGTGCAGAGGCCATAAAGGAGCTTTTGCAGCAGCTCGATCTTGAAAAAACCGAAAAGGAGCTTCGTGAAGAAATCGCAAATTCCGGCGGACAGAAGCGCGTGAATGCGATTAAACGCCTTGAAGTCATCGAAGCTTTCATAAAGAGCGGAAACAAGCCCGAATGGATCATAATGGATGTTGTTCCGGTTATTCCGCCGGAAATCCGCCCCATGGTTCAGCTGGACGGCGGAAGGTTTGCGACAAGCGACCTTAACGACCTTTACCGAAGGGTCATCAACCGCAACAACCGCCTTAAAAGGCTGCTTGAGCTGCGCGCGCCGGACATCATCGTTCGCAACGAAAAGCGCATGCTTCAGGAAGCTGTGGATGCACTTATCGACAACGGCAGGCGCGGGCGCCCGGTAACGGGTCCCGGCAACCGCCCGCTGAAGTCCCTTTCCGATATGCTGCGCGGCAAACAGGGACGTTTCCGCCAAAACCTGCTCGGCAAACGTGTTGACTATTCCGGCCGTTCCGTTATCGTCGTGGGTCCCGAACTCAAGATGTACCAGTGCGGTCTTCCCAAAGAGATGGCATTGGAGCTGTTCAAGCCCTTTGTCATGAAAAAGCTCAATGAGCTTGGCTATGCCCACAATATCAAGTCCGTAAAGCGCATGGTTGAGCGCGTGAAGCCCGAGGTTTGGGATGTTCTCGAAGATGTTATCAAGGATCATCCCGTTCTTCTCAACCGTGCACCCACGCTGCACAGGCTCGGCATTCAGGCATTTGAACCCGTTCTGGTTGAAGGCAGGGCGATAAAGCTTCATCCCCTTGTCTGCACCGCATACAATGCGGACTTTGACGGCGACCAGATGGCGGTTCACGTTCCCCTTTCGGTCGAAGCGCAGGCCGAAGCCCGCTTCCTTATGCTTGCGGCAAACAACATCCTCAAGCCGCAGGACGGCAAGCCCGTGGTCAGCCCCTCACAGGATATGGTTATGGGCTGCTACTACCTCACAATGCGCTGCGATGAGCTGTACGATTCCGAAATCCGCACAACGCTCAAGGCTATCATAAAGGACAACAGCTTTGTTGATGAATACGTCACCGATGAGGTCATTCACAGGGTCTATGCGCTGCGCAGCAAGACAATAATCGAGGATCTTGTTGCAAGGGCAATCCGCGAGGTTCCCGCGGTTGACGAGGAAGCCCTCCGCGAATATCTTGACGATTCCCGCCTTATCCGCATGTTCAACGGCGAGGGAAAGGCGTTCTCAAGCGAAAACGAGGCGATCATGGCGTATCAAACGGGCGAGCTTTCGCTCCATGCGCTTGCAAAGATTCGCCTTGAACGCGAGTTTGAGGGCAAGATTTACCGCAGGATCGTATCCACCTCAATCGGCAGGGTCATCTTCAACCACGCAATACCGCAGGATCTCGGTTATGTAAAGCGCGAGACTCTGGACGATATGTTCAAGCTTGAGGTTGATAAACTTGTTGTAAAGAAGGATCTCGGCAACATTATCGACCACTGCTTCCGCAAACACGGCCCCACGGTCACAAGCGAAGTTGCGGACAGCATAAAGGCTCTCGGCTACAAATACTCCACCCGCGGCGGTGTCACTGTCGGCTTCTGCGATATCACCGTTCCGGAGGAAAAGCACAATTTCCTTGAAGCCGCCGACGAACAGTGCGGACAGATTGACAACCTTTACCGCATGGGTCTGCTTTCCGCAGAAAACCGCCGCAAAAAGGTCATCGAAGTTTGGAAGGAAACGGAAAGCCTTGTTACCGACGCATTGATGAAGCGGCTCAGCCCGATTAACCCCATCTTCATGATGGCAAACTCCGGTGCGCGCGGTTCAACCAACCAGATTCGTCAGCTTGCCGGTATGCGCGGCCTCATGGCGGACCCGCGCGGACAGATCATCGAGGTTCCGATTCGTGCAAACTTCCGTGAAGGCCTCTCCGTTCTTGAGTTCTTCATCAGTTCCCACGGTGCGCGCAAAGGTCTTGCCGATACCGCACTCCGCACCGCGGACTCCGGTTACCTCACAAGACGTCTTGTTGACGTTTCCCATAACGTCATCGTTCGCGAAGAGGACTGCTTTGCGGAACGCGGCATGGCGATTGACGGCATGATTCTTGAAACCATCGGCGACGGCGACCGTCCCCTTGAACCTCTCGGCGACCGTATTCTCGGCAGGTTCACCGCAGCGGAGGTTCGCGATCCCGAAACGAACGAGCTCATCGTCGGCAAAAACGAAATGATAACGTTCGATATTCGTGACCGCATCGTTAAAGCAGGCATCACCGGCGTCAAGTGCCGCACGGTCTTCACCTGCCGCAGCGAACACGGCGTCTGCGCAAAGTGCTACGGCCGCAACTGCGCAACGGGACAGCCCGTTACCATCGGCGAAGCCGTCGGCATCATTGCAGCACAGGCGATCGGCGAACCCGGTACGCAGCTGACCATGCGTACATTCCACACCGGCGGCGTTGCAACCGCCGACGATATCACTCAGGGTCTTCCCCGTGTTGAGGAAATTTTCGAAGCACGCAAGCCCAGGGGTCTTGCGGTTATCACGGAACTCTCCGGTTCGGTGGAAATCAAGACGGACGGCAAAAAGACCGAAGCAATTATTTCCGGCGAGGACGGCGAAATCGAGAAGTATCTCATTCCGTTCGGCTCAAAGCGCAAGGTTGAAACCGGCGATTTCGTTGAAGCGGGCGACACTTTGACCGAAGGTTCAATCAACCCGCATGATATCCTCAAAATCAAGGGCGTCAAGGGCGTTCAGGCTTATATGCTCCGCGAAGTTCAGGCTGTTTACCGCAGCCAGGGCGTTGAAATTTCCGATAAGCACATCGAAGTTATCATTCGCCAGATGCTCCGCAAGGTTCAGGTCGAAGATTCGGGCGACACGGATCTGCTGCCCGGCGAGCTTATCGATATCTTCAAGTTCGAACAGACGAACGACAGCGTTGTTGCGGTGGGCGGCGTTCCCGCAACCGCAAAGCGTAAGCTGCTCGGCATCACCAAAGCATCGCTTGCAACCGACTCATTCCTCTCCGCTGCAAGCTTCCAGGAGACGACCCGCGTGCTTACCGAAGCTGCAATCAAGGGCAAGGTTGACCCGTTGGTCGGCCTGAAGGAGAATGTCATCATCGGCAAGCTCATACCCGCAGGCGTCGGCATGAAACGTTATCGCAATGTCGAAGTTGAGGTAAAGCCCGAGTCCGATAACCCGGCAGCAGCGGGCAATGCCGAATAAGCACCGCAGCCGACCACTCGTGCAGCAGCTTAATTCGGAATAACTTTACAGTTTAAAAACACGGCAACCCGACAAACGGCAGAAAACTGCCGCCAAGGGCTGCCGTGTTTGCATTTGCCGCGTGCAATGCCCGAGCGATTTCGAAATTCGTAAGCAATGCCCGGAATTATTCGAAGCACATTGCGTTCGCATATCAGCAGACCAAACAGTTGAAAACTCCTTTTAAATCGCTCCGAGCGGGCTTGACGTGCGGGGAAAAAAGCGGTAGAATGTATTCGGAAAAGTTTATTCGAAAGGAAGCTTAAAAATGGCTGAATTATATACAAAAACCGAGTGCAAGCTTCACGGCACACCCTACTGCGCCGCGCTGAACATGAAAAACTGTGCGGACTGCTTCGCTTCAAAGCTTGATTCGGAGCAGCAGGAGGCTCTTATTGAGGATATAGGCTATATTGCCGCTGCTCTGCCGGAGGACGGCATTGAAAGTTTCCTTGATGAACCCGAATGTATGCTTTGCAAGGGCAGTGAAAAGGGAAAGCCCGAGTTTTTTGCGCAGCTCAGCATGGGGCACGATCATCCGACGGTTGACTACTTGGATGAAAAAAGCAATAAAAAATACAAGCGCAGCACAGCCATGCTCATACCCGTGCAGCTTCCTGCCTGCCGCAAATGCCGCAGTCTGCTCATGCAGTCATATTTTGTACCGATAATTGTCGGCGTTGTGTTCGCGGCAGCGGGGCTTGTGCTGACGATAATCGAACCTGTTCGCGCAGCTCTTGCGCGGTTCGGCGCAGCGATCCCCTTCCTGTTTTTCCTGATGTTTGTTTTTATAGGTATCATCGCCGAAAGTTTGCTTCGGATCTCTTACACCAAGCGTGTTGAACGCAGAATGAATACCCGTGCTTCCCGCATTGCAAAGCTTTCTGCGCTCACAAAGCTGGGTTGGTTCCCTGTTCACGGGAGCGAAAACGGCATTCGATATACCTTCACCGATAAACCCCTTGAAAGCGGCATTCTGACCGGAAGAGGGCAGAGGGAGCTGCTTGACGATATTCGTTCCGAAACTTCCGAAAAGAAATAAAACTTAATCACCGAGACGTACTCAACGTTCCGGAAACAGGCAAGGCTCAATATCAACGGCGGATTCTTTCTTCCGAGGGTTGATATTGAGCCTTTTGATGTTGTGTGTCGGAAAAGTGACGATTTTGCGAATTAAATATGTTTGAATGAAATTCGTTCAAAAATGCGTGCTTTTTCTGAAAAAACATTGGGAACACTGTTGACAGCGATATTGAAATCCTGTATAATATCAGCACAAGATACACAGTATATAAAAGAACAAAAGTTCGGCGCTATGCAGTGTACTTAAATTTTAATATGCAGCATTAAAGGAGGTAACTTGTGCGAAAGTCAAAAAGAACTTTATCTTATCTTTTGATATTGATAATATTGCTCCAGTTGTTGCTTATTCCGATGAGTGTTTCAGGTGAGAAACCTGCAGAGCCGGGTATAGTTCGGGAGCTTTGCGAGTTGAGAGGCACGAACACAGAAACATATCTCCGGACGGATGGCTTGCATGAATGCGTCGTCTTTTCCGAAGATACGTATATTTCAAAGAAATACCCGAGCGCAAACTATTACGCGAACGACTACCTCCGTACAGGTTGTGATGACGCCTATGAAACAAGACGCGTTTTTATAAATTTCGATATTCCGATGTATCAGATTGCAATAAATTTGCCGATAGGTTTGCACAAACAACAATGCAATCCGGGAAAAATGTGTATTATGCAGCGAGGAACGTTGATTGCTCGGATATGCTGCTTAATATGAGTCAACTTGCCGTTATCGGCGGAGACGGCACATTAACACTGAACTGGTAAAAAAGGAAGGAAAGAATATGAAAAAAATCGCAATGATTCTTTTGGCCGCACTTTTGGTGTTGAACACCTTTGCCTGCACCGGAGGCAGTGAAAAACAAGCGGTGAATCAACCGCAGGACTTGGAAAAAACGCAGCCGAAATGTTATCTTTTCAGCTCCGCAAACGGTGGACTGCAAAGCAAGGACAGCGCGGATACAGCCGTTTATGAGGGCGAGCTGATGTCGCAATGGGGCGGGTCAAGCTTTAAAGCATCCGATGCGCCGGCAAAAGCTTCCGTGACCTATGGCGGAGAAACTTACACAGGGACATACAGAGACTCGGAGTATAGAATGGGAAATTCATATATCACGCATTACTATACGGGGGATAACTGTTATGAATTCGGGATTAATTCCGAAAACGGGAAACTTGTTGGAATCAATTTCCAAACAGAGTCTTTCTATAAAAAAGAAAGTGCGGCATCGGAGTTGAGAAATGCGCGGGAACGCGCCGAAGAGGTTGCAAGGGAATGCGCCGCAAACTTCGTGAACCTTGAAGAATGCGGTGAGCCCACGGTGAGCGTTGTGCCTCTTGGAGACGAGAGCGGCGCGGCAATGGATCTTTACCAGTACTTTTTTTGCAGGAAACTGAACGGCATTGAAACAAGGGCATATGTCGCCGTTCGCGTCAACTCAAGGGGTATGCTTGTTTCGTTTAGCCTTGGGGATTTGGATTCTTTCGATAAGATGGAGGCGGACAGCGTAAGATTCGACAGCCTGAATATTGAAGATGAAGTTCGAAAGGCGTTTCAGAATATCCACCCCTTCCCGAACGGCACGATTGTTGAGGGGCCGGATATTGACAGAGCATTTTACGCTGTGACGCCGCAGGGAGAAACGGTGATAACTGTGGCTGCCGGGGCGACGTTTTTGCTGCAACAAACTGACGAACAACCGACTCAGGATCCTGACACGCTCAGCGCAGGATATGAGTTTATCATAAAATAGAATAAGCGTGAATCGGCGGCAGAGCGCCTTGCTGCATTGTTCCGAAGAATGATGCCGTCGCCGAAAGAGTAACGGAACACAATCGACTCGCAGACGCTGCGTTGCAGAAGTTTGTCGAGTCGATTTTTATGCCCGAAGCCGAATTTCGGAATAATATAATTTGACGAGACCGATTTTTCAAAAAAATTCAATAAAAAAGGGTAAATATACTTGACAATGCCTTGAATGGATGATATAATACGCTCAGTGTGTTTTTAAGCTGACATACTATGCGATTTTTGTATGGAAAATACTCCTTTCAAGGGGTTGCAAGGGGTTTTCTTTATATAAAAATAAAAATTTTATTTTAGTTAAGGAGAAACTTTCATGCCCACTATTAACCAGTTGGTCAGAAAGAGCAGGGAAAAGGTCGAATACAAGTCCAATTCCCCGATTCTGAAGCAGTGCCCTCAGCGCCGCGGCGTTTGCACCGCTGTTCGTACCATGACTCCCAAAAAGCCGAACTCCGCACTCCGTAAGATTGCCCGTATCCGCCTTACCGACGGTCTCGAGGGTACCGCTTACATCCCCGGCATCGGTCACAACCTTCAGGAGCACTCCGTCGTTCTTATCAGGGGCGGCAGGGTTAAGGATCTTCCCGGTGTTCGCTACCACATCATCCGCGGTGCACTCGATACCGCAGGCGTTGCAAAGCGTATGCAGGCTCGCAGCCGTTACGGCGCGAAGCGTCCCAAGAAGTAAGGAGGTAAACTATGCCCAGGAGAGGTTTTGTTCCCAAGAGGGAAGTTCTTGATGATCCTATTTACGGCGGCAAGCTCGTAACCAAGCTCATCAACCAGGTTATGCTCGACGGCAAACGCGGCACGGCTCAGAAGGCCTGCTACGGTGCTTTCGATATCATTCGTGAAAAGACCGGCCGTGAGCCTCTTGAAGTATTCCAGGAAGCAATGAACAACGTCATGCCCGTTCTGGAAGTCAAGGCTCGCCGTATCGGCGGGGCCCCCCCCTATGTGAACATC
>OGPK01000350.1_pt1 | contig 51237 bp, 54 predicted proteins | sample 1552921 | NCBI WGS metagenome assembly OGPK01 (sample SAMEA2580264, study PRJEB22360) | human gut metagenome | biome: human gut; feature: human-associated habitat; material: faeces | place: Denmark | collected 2008/2010 | reverse complement strand
CGGCGTGGACGATTGGTGCCGCGCGGCGGACTTGGTGCTCGTGCCCATGCTCCCGAGCACGCGCGACATGGAGCCGACGCTCCGCACGCTCGGCATCGTGAAGGAGTCTGGCACCGATGCGAAGGCATACGTCATCGTCAACAACTTCTACGCCTACGGCACACTTGACCGTCAGCTCGTGGAGTACCTTGAGGGCGAGGGCGTCCCTATCATCGCGAAGATTCCACGTGCGGTCGCGCTCTCCCGCGCAGCCGCTGCAGGAACGTCCGTGGCCGAGTACGACCCGAAGAGCCACGTGGTCGCGCCGATTGAGCAACTTGCAGATACGATTCTGAACGAAATGGAGAAGAGCAATGGCTAAGAACGCGTTTATCGCCACAGCAGAGAAGACCAAGCGTGAGATGGCAAGCATCCAGAAAGGTAGCAAGGCCGCAAAGAGCGCGGAGAAGGACATTCAGAAGATTAGCATCCTTATCCCGGCAGAGCTTCACCGGAAGGCGCAGATTCACCGCATTGAGACCGGGGAGAACATGACCCGTCTCATCGTGCGCCTGCTTTCCGAGGAGCTTGGTTAAAGGGATGGACTTGATGATAACGGAATCGGAAAAATCGAAGCACGACATACTGCGTGCGATGCGGAAGCACATACGCGAGAACGGCATCACAGACTTCACCGATTTTCAGGACTGGTGCGATGAGAACAACGACCGCTGGTCTCAGGCACTCGATAGCGGACTTTCGTCGGTTATCGAGAAATACATCGACAGGCGTTTTTATTAGAGAGGAAGTGGAGCCGGTAGATGGATTCACTTCGGAAAAAGGGATTGGAACATGAACCTAATCACCATGGTTCCCGCCACCGCGAGGTTTATCGCGCAGATGCGGGGGATGCGAAGGCACATCGTCGAGAACAATGTCACCGAGTTTGCGGTATTTCAGAATTGGTGCGATGAGAACAACGAGAGGTGGGCGGAAGCTCTTGACAGCGGATGCGCCATTGCTATCGAGAAGTTCATCGCCGACTGGAACGGTCGGGCGGATGCGAACCGTTGGAAACATGCGGCGCAGCCTGACGATAACATCTGGGACAACGAGTTAAAGTAGGAAGCAATGATGACCGAGAAAGAGAACCATCTGCCGAACCTTAGCAGCGAGGAGCGTGCCCATGCGCTAGAGCTTGCCATGCAGGCTCGCAGGCGCTATGCAGCACTCAAAGCTCGCGTGAAGTCCGGCGAGCTTACGTTCACGGATGCGATGGACGAGAAGGATGCGAAACGCATTTTGGTCGCATCTCTTCTGCAAAGTGTTCCGGGCATCGGTGCGAGCAAGGCGGAGTTCATTATGCGTCTGTACCGGATTTCTAAAAGCAGGCGTGTCGGCGGACTCGGCATCCGACAACGCGAAGCGCTGGTTGCTCTGGAAAAGAACGGCTGGAAACTCGGCTTACTCGAACCGCGCAATTCGTGATGTATCCGAATTGGGAGCACTGGCGCGACTTAAAGGGAACCTGCCCCATTTGCGGTCAACCCGCACACGTCGGAACGAGCAAAAGAACGGGCAGGCATTTTTGGCTTCACGACAAGTATGACATGGACGAATATTACAACGGTCATGGCATTCATGGTCTTGCCAAAATCGAGCGGGATGAGTTCTTCAAACTCTTTGATGAAGCGAAAACGCACGGAATTGAGACGGGCACCGCGTGAGGTGTCCGTTTTCGTTTTCGGGATACAAGTGATGGGATGATGAGCACAATGGGAAATCTCTATACCGACCATCTGATTGGAACCGTGATAGAGTTTTCGGTTGCAGACGATTGGGAAGGAGCCAGACGCGAGTGGGAGGTAGTCGGTTGCGAGATTGACGAAACCCATTCCGCTACATGCATTTGCGGAAAGGAAGGTCTTCGCTATGTATATACGATTGTAAACACGGAGACAGGTGAAAGCCTTTTCCCGATTGGTTCGAGTTGCATCAAGAAGTTCGAGCAAAACGACATGGACGAGGAGCTTGCCGGTTGGCAGCAAGCAATCAAGTTGATGGAAGATGCGGCAAAACTCGGGAAAGAGGATTACGTCCATCTGCATAGCGGAAGTTATTCGCGCAAGCTCCTGTACTTCTTATACGAGCAAGATGCGTTTCGACCGACAAAGTACAACGGATATGACGGTTATAACGACTATCTGTTTTTACTAGACATGTTCAACGGAGGATTCTGTTCGGAAGCGCAGGAGAGAAAATGCAAGGCTATCATCATGCAATCCATCTACCCATGGTTGAGAGGTCTTTGGAAGAAAAGTAGAGGGCGGGAAAGGAAGAAAGGAGATAAGGAGTAGCGGCGGCAATGATTATTTTGCCAAGACGATTGCAATCGAGCGATAGTTGTTAGTTCGCGATTTCTGAAATTTTTTTGCCAAGCCTATAAAGAAATTGATTTTGGCTTTGCAGGCGATGGGAACCCGAGGTGGCGGCACCTCGGGTTCTTGGTTTCCGGGCGAGCCGGAAACCCCGCAGGAAAGGCATGGAAAAGGGTGCGGCGGCACCCCCTTTTCCATGCCTTTTCTGCTCTCGCACTGATAGAATATCAGTGCTCACCGGCCAAGGCCGCTCTCCGAGTTGCAAGATTTGGGAAGCGTATATACAAAGTCACGTAAACGAGACTTTTCCATACACTTCCATCTTGCTCCCGAGCGGCTTTCGGAGCCTTGACGGGAGGACGCTTACGCTTAACGAATCGACAATTTAGGATTGCCGGTTCCCGTTACTCAGCAAAGTGAACCGTCGCTTTCGTGTCATAGTCAAACGGTGGCGGCACCGATACGACTATGAGATTATGAGAAAATACAGAAGGGGAGTGATGAAGGTGGCAAAAAGAGAAACCGCAGTTCTCATCAGATTGTCTGAACGGGAGAAGAGAACACTCAAGCGAAAAGCCGCGAATTACGGTATGACGGTTTCCGAATATGCCCGCACGTTACTTATCCATTCCGATGACGTGACAATCAAGGTCATCGACACCGAGCCTTTGAAAAAGACGGCACACGAACTCGCGAAGCAGGGAACGAACCTGAACCAGTTCATGAAGTTCTTGAACACCTATGGCATCAAGGTGTTCGATGTGGGGGAAGCGCAGCGCGTCCTCGCGCGTGAGGTGGAGACGTTTATGGAGGTCGCGGAAGCCCTTGCTGCGCTCCGAAGGGAAGCAGACCGCAACAACATCCAAATCCGAATCGACGATTTTGATAACCCAGATGCAGAGCAGGAAGGATAAATAGAGTATGGGGTACTACAAAGACACGGGGAGTTTGCGGAGCATGGCATCTGCGGAAGCTATCTTGAAAAAGCGGATGCCCGAGAAGGTCGGTATCCTACCAGTTGCCGAGCTTCTATTCGTTGCCGAAAGCATGTGGGTTGGCGAGCACGATATGAAGGGACACTTTCATCCTTCCTTCCGTTTCGTGAAAGCGAAACGATACAACGCGAAACCTCATGTCTTGATAGAGCTTGATGGGGAAACGCTCGCAGATATCAACGGGCGCTCGAAATACTACGAAGGCTTTTCACGATGCGTGGATAGGAAGCCGGAAGAGGGCGCTTGGATAGAACCGACAGAATTTGGAATGATGTTTCTCTCTATCCTAGATTTGGGTATGTCTGAGGAGGAAGCGGAAAAAATCGGAATCCCGATTACCCAAACATGGAAACGGATATCCAGAAGCCGTTACTGACAAGTCCACCGTTTGACGGAGTTTGGAACGGAGCAGTGCAAGATGGGCGAAGAGAAAAAGGCAAAAAACGAATGGGTGCATTTCCGGGAGCTTCGCGCCCGGTGCCCCGTCTGCAAGAAGGTTGCCCATGTTGCGTGCAAGAACGGAACGTATTTTTTCGTTCACGATGCCTACGACCCGTTTGCAAGGCACAACGCAGTGGAGACCACCGAGCCAGTATTCAAGATTCTCTTTGACGGGTTCGTGAGTGTAAACGGAAGGGAGCCGGTAAAGTCTGGGAACCGGACACTCACGAATGAAGCGATGATGCAAGATATGTTTCCACGGAAGGGAAAATGAAAATGGAAGGAATCGAACTCTACCCGCACAACCAGAAAGCCTACGATAACCTCTGTGCCATGCTCAGGGATAGCAACCGTGCTTGTGTCGTGCAACCAACCGGCACGGGCAAATTCGTCATCATTGCTAAGATGGCACAGGACAATCCGGGAAAGAACTTCCTTCTTCTCGGTACCAATGATTACATGTACATCGACCAGATGGCGAACCTTTCCGATATCGCTCCCGGATTCACTCCGAAGAATCTGCAATTTATGACCTATGCAACCGCAATGGCTAAAGCAAGATGCGGGGATGAGATTCCGCGGTGCGATGTGATAGTGGCAGACGAGTTCCATCACTGCGGGGCACCTGAATGGGGGAAGGGCGTTCAATACGTTGTGGAAAATAATCCCGATGCAAAGATAGTCGGATTTTCCGCAACGCCCATTCGTTATTCGGACAAAGGGCGCAACATGGCGGATGAGATGTTTGTCGGAAACATTGCAAGCAGCATGGAGCTTGAGGAAGCATGGCTTGACGGTGTACTTCCCATGCCGAAGTACGTCATAGCACTTTACGATGCGCCGAAAGAGCTAGGAGAGTTAAAGGTATCCATCGAAAAGGTGCGCGAGAAGAAGAAATACTCCAAATTCGTCAAGAAGTATGAGGAGTTGCGACGTTCTCTTCAAGATGCGGACGGCATCGACCGTATCATCGCAAAGCATCTCAGGAAGCGCGACAGCAAGGTCATCGTGTTCTGCCCGAACCAAAAGAAGCTACAGGAGTTCATGCTTCTTCGCCGCGAGTGGTTCGGTCGTGTAAACAAGGAGGTTCACGCATATAAGACCACGAGTGCAGACCCTTACGGTTCCCGTGACTTTCAAGAGTTCAAAGAGGACAGCAGCTCGGCGTTGAAGGTGCTCTACTGTATCAATCAGCTTAAAGAAGCTGTTCACGTCAAGGGAATCGACGCAATCGTTATGGTGCGCCCCACAAAGTCCCCCGTTATTTTTCAGCAGCAGCTCGGGCGTGCCCTCACATCCGGTGGAAACAGAACGCCACTTGTATTCGACCTCTGCAACAATTTCGGCTCCCTCGGCGGCATCGCGGGGATGCAAGAGCGCATGGAACGCGCCTATGAAAAGAAGAGCGAGCAAGGAGAAAAGCCGATATATGAACCGAAAGATTTTCATGTCATCGACGAGATAAAAGACCCGCGCGAGCTTGCAGAAGAGCTGCGCGAAGCGCTTAATCCGTCAACGACCATTGACGAAAAGATATCCTTCTTGGAAGAGATAGCCGCACAAAATGGAGGGCAGCTATGAGCGATGCCAAGAGAACAAAGAATTATATTGTCTTCAAGCTGAGGAAGAGCTATCGGGAAGGAAAGCTCGATACTTCACAGGTTGCGCGTCTCAAGGCAATCGGCTTTGATTTCGATGGTGCGGTTTTCAATGCGTCCAAAGACAGCCTTGCCGTACAGTATCCTGCGATTGCTGAGGAATGGGACAAAGAACGAAATGGGGAGCAAACGCCGTGGAAGGTCAGACCCCTAGCAACAAAGAAGGCGTGGTGGAGGTGCCCGCATTGCGATAGACCGTATCGACTGGCAATCCGGTCGAAGGTCATCAGCAACAGCGGATGCCCTTACTGTGGATATGGCAGAGAACGTGCACAAGTTTCTCTTCCGGTCATCCGGCTGGATACGTTAAAGAGCTATCCGAGTATCAGTAACGCGCAGCGTGAAGTCGGTTATTCGTTAAAAACAGCTATTGACAAATCAAAGCTAGACAGGAACGGAATCGCTTGGTGCTACCTTATCGACTACGAGTTGGGCAGGATTCCCGATTTTACGAAAGGGAATCAGGTCACGCCGGTTATTTGCCTAGAGACAGGGAAACGATTCGAGACGCAAAGCCAAGCGGAAATAGAGCTTGGAATCAGCAGGGGTAGTATATGTCGCGCTCTGAACACCGGCAAGACCGCGAAAGGGTATCACTGGATTAGAGAGAGCGAATACAGTGAAGAGAAAGCAGCCGCCGCGAGAGCGGAGAGTGCTCTTTATAGAGTCGTCTGCCTTGAGACGGGTACGCGATACAAAACCTATGCCGATGCGGGAAGGGACTTAGGTGTCGAAGAAGGCAATATCCAGCAAGCAGTAAAAAGCGAATCACATTATGCGAAAGGGTACCATTTTGTAAACAGCGATGAATACAGCACGCTTGCTAAAGGGGAAATCGAGAATATCCTCAAAAGGGACGGAAGAAGCCGCACTGTGGTCTGCGTTGAGACCGGAAAGCGCTATGAGTCCATCAAAGCCGCTACGAGGGAGTATGGAGACAGACAGGAAAGCGCCCAGTCGAGGATTAGCCTTTGCTGTAGAAATCCCTATCGCACCTTTGACGGCAAACATTGGTGCTATCCAGATGATTTGGAGTCAAGAATAGACAATGCCGAAGAATATGCGGTACCGAGAAAAACAGCCATACGGTGCTTAGAGACCGGGAAGATGTATGAATCCATCGCAGATGCTTCACGAGATACAGGAATAAACAACAACTCGATAAGGGCGGTAGCGCGAGGTGATAGACACAAGGCCGGGGGATACACGTGGGAGTACGTGAATCCGGTACCTGACAAGCGCGGTAACAGAGGGTGCAACCAACCAACAGCAAAGAAGGTGCGCTGTGCGGAAACCGGCAACCAGTTCGTTTCGCTCAGTGACGCAGCAAGGGCAGTAGGGTTACGAAATGGCAATTCGATACGCAGGGCTATCGACAGAGGTGGCACGGCAGGAGGTTATCACTGGGAGTACCTAGACGAAAAAAAGGAGGTGAGCACAGATGACCATCATCAAGCAGACGGGCGTGCAGAGTAACGGGCACATGAAGAACCTGCGCGGCTACATCAACGATGACCGCAAAGTGCTCGTGCGCGATTCCCTCAACATGGACGGCTGTACGAACCCGAAGCGCTGGGCGCACCACATGTGGATGACGAGGGAGATGTACGGTCACAACAAGTCAGCACGGCGCGTGAGGGACAAAAAGACCGGGGAACTGAAAGATGCCAAGAATACGGTTCTCTACCATCAGATTCTCGGGTTCAACCCAGACGAGTGCGACCTAAACGGCGGCAGGCTCTCACCCGAAGACTGCATGAGGTACGCAAAGGAATATGTCGGGAAATACTACCCGAACCAACAGATAGTGATGGCACTACACAACGAATACTGCAAGGCGGACAAGACCCATCGCTATGCCGTCCATATCGTCATCAACCGTACCGACCTCTCCACGGGCAAGCGGCTCGATGAGGGGCGGGGAAAAAGCGCCAAGGTGAAACGTGCCAGCCGCATCCGCGACCTCGACCGCGAGTGGGGGTTGAAACAGGTCGTGGAGGGCGAGCGCAATTCCTCCGTCCATAAGAAGCAACCGTCCCGTATCGAGAAGGAACTTGCGGCACGCGGCATCGACTCCTATAAGACGAACTTGCGAGAGCTGTGCCGTATCGCCGCCGGGGAAGCGGAGAACATCTATGATTACCGCGAGCTTCTGGAATCATGGGGCGTTGACACGGAGTTCAAGAGGGGGCGCATGTACGTTACCGACACGGACAACAACCGCTATGCCTTCTCCGTGGCGAAGCTCGATGCTGACCTCGGAACGAAGGGGCTGGAAGCTGCGTTCACGGCGAACGTGGCGAAATCCATCCATGCGGAAGGAAGCGCAGCCGTTGCGGAGAAGAGGGATATCGAGCGGCAAAAGGCGATGGTAACGGAAACGAAGGAGAGGTACCTTACGCAAATCCGAAGCGTATACCGGAAGTACCGCAAGGAGATACGCGGTATGGAGGGCATGGAAATCGTGGATATCCCCAAGCTGAAACTCCCGCGTCCCGATTCAGATATCGCGGACGATTCGGAGGTCAAGCGCCTGATTCTCGCCTGTTGGCGCGGAGCCGACGAACTCAGGGCGGAAGTATCCTCGACGGTCATGCCGAAAGGGAAGAAGAACGGCGGAAACGCCGGAAGCGGCGGTTCCCAGCGGGCGCAACAGGCACCTACGCAGGAACGCCCGGAACCGAACAAGGAGAACGGCGAGCGTTAATTAAAAAGCGGCGCGGGCGGGATATTCCGCTTGCGCCGCTATACGGGTGTGTGAGAATCGGCATAAAAGCGCCCGCTGCTCCCTTAATGTTGCACATCGGGGAGCAGCGGGCTAAAGCAAGAAAGTTTCTCCACGAAGGAAGAAAACGCGTCCAGTTTACCTCACTATGCGTTCGCGTCAAGCTGACGCTTGAGATTCGACACCTTCAACCACTGGAGAAGGAAGGCAATGGGCGCGAATGCAGCCGGGATGGAAAGAAGAAGTGTCGCTATGAGGAGCAGTCCGAGAGCGTTACCCCACACGAACAGCTTTGAGCGCTTGATTGCACGCCATGCAGCGATGTAGCCAGCCGGTACCGTGCCGACGTAAAACCCGGTAAAGGCTGTTGCAGCCAGCAGGACGGGGACGAGTGCGATGATTCCAATTGCACCTGTCTGAGTTATCAGGGCAGGGGAATTAACGAGAAGCAAAAGGAAAACAACTATCGCCGTTATCGTCCCGACGATATAGAGGAACTTCTTCATCAAATCGAAGACTCGTTTTTCCTCATCATATTCGGCGCGAGTTGCCATGGTGTTGTCTTGGTATATCGGGTGTTGGTAGGTTCGCATGTTATGACCTTCTTTCTAATGTCAATTCTAATAAGTCTGTTAGTTTGCATGACGGACGAATTACCGACCGTTCCATGTAAACAGATATAGGCTTACGAGTCTATCATACTATATTGCTGGGTTGCTTTCAAGCTGGTTTGTTGTCCTATTTGTGCGGGATATATGGAGTATCGTCTTGAAGATTTATCTGGTTTGGTGGTATGGTATATTACCAGTAATCAAGCTAGCCGGAAGAAAGGAGATACCATGGCGGGTAAGCCACAGGCGGAGAAAGCCGTTGAGCGTTTCCCGGAACTCGGGTGTTTCGCGGTTGCGGTGCGCCGCATCGTGTACGAGAAGGGGATGACGCTCGACAACGCCATCAAGAAAAGCGGAATCAGTAAATCCGCTTGGTTTGCCGGAATGGCCGGAAGCGGGGGAAAGCCATCGCGTCTGCCGAGCCTTGCGTCCTTTTTCGCTATCGCGGACGGTCTCGGAATCACGCCCGAGGAGCTAATTGCCGCGATGCGGAAGGAAGCCGAAGTGCGTGAGAAGAGCAATGGGGAGAGGGCTGAGAACGATGAGTAGGATTTTCATCACCATAGGGAGCGCCCACTCGAAAGCCGCAAATGTAAACCCCGTGGACGGCATCTGGTGCTCCGACTGCGGATGGGCTGGGCGCGTCGAGGAGGATATGACGGATTCTGAGGAGAGCGAAGAGCCGCTGTTCGAGGAGTTTTCCGAATATGTCCCGAAGTTCTGCCCGAACTGCGGGGTGAACCTGCGTGAACCCTAGAGGTGTCCAGACAAAGGGACACCTGATGCAATAGGCTGTCCCTATCCGAAAGAAAAGACCGGCAAGGTCGAGGAGAGAGATGGAAAAGGAACGTTTTCTTGTCGAGGTGACGGTGAAGGGCGAGAAGGATTGGAAGGCGATACACATGTGCGGGAGCATGGCGGATGCCGTGCCGGTCGCGGATGCGGTACACAACCTCTCCTATCTGCTCGACACGCCCATCGCTATCCGCGTGCGCGAGAAGAGGGGCAAGGGTTTGGAGGACTGACGGATGGAAAGGAGCGAAGATTACATGGCAAAGCATTTTAGCGAAGTGAAGAGGGAACTTGAGCAGCCGGACGGGCATATGGCCGGTATCGGCCAGCAGCTTAAGCTCTCCGAGGAAGCGAGAGATGCCAGAAACGCCGGACGAAGGCTTGAGGACGAGAACGACGAGACCGACCTCATCGGAACCGTGAAGAAGCTGGAAGACCTTATCGCCGAGCAGCGCCGGAGCAACGAACGCATCGCAAGGGAGATGCGCGGCATGGTCTCGGAGATGAAGGATGTGCTCGAAAAGGTCGAGGAGCTGAGAAACGGCGCGGCGGACGCGCAGCATCAGGCGAATCAGATGGCACTCATGGGAGTTGCCAATGCCCAGCAGAAAGCTGGGGAGATGACCATAAAGAACGTCGAAGAGGTGACTGCAAGGAGCAGGAAGGTCATCGACTCGATGGTAGAGGAATCCAAGAGACGCATTGAGCGGCTTTCGATGGTGACGCTTCCAGACAGACTGTTCTACTACTGCAAGTGGATGGCGGTCATCCTCGTACTCATCATCCTCGTGCATATCCTATGGGGTATGCTGGTGTAGAGAACTACCGGTAATATAGATAGCAGGAAATCTTCTTATAAGACAGAAAGGACTGACAGAAATGAAGAAAGACAGCAATATGTTTAATGACAACAGCACCGAGACTGAGGGTGTCCCGGCGGACAAGACAGCCGAAATCCCGAAGGTCGTGGATTCGACGGAGGAGGAGAACGCTAAGAAGCCGATTATGCTCTTTGGGCGCGAGTTCTCCCGTAAGCAGGTCTGCGTGGCTGGTGCGGGAATCCTCTGTGCGGCGCTTCTCATCGGCGGCGGTGGGTATGCCATCACACATGCCGGGTGGACGGGCAAAGCGAATGTCCCTGCGGTGTCCCAGTCGAAGGACGATGAGAAGCAGGACATGGTACTTACCCTTGAGGTGAAGGCTGACGGCTGGGATGCGGACACTTCCACGCCCATTATCGCCCATATAGAGGATGCGGACGGGGAAGTAGACTTCTACACCGCCATCGCTGCGAACAAGCAGGTGACCGTGAGGGTCGGCAAGTCCGGTACCTATACCGTCACATTCATTTCACCGGTGAACGCCGACGGTTCCATCTATAAGGTGTCATCGAAGAAGGTTACCGCCGGGAAGGCCGATAAGAAGACGGCCAGCACGGGTGTGACTTTCAACAAGGTGGATGCGGATAAGGTGACGAAGGATGACCTGACCGCCATCGCCAAGGACGTTGCGGAAGCCGTGAAGAAGGGCGATTCCACCCTGACCGGTGACAAGGGCGCTGAGGTTGTGAAGAAGTTCGAGAACAACATCAAGAAGAACCCGAATGCCGATGCCGGTGCCGTCGAGAAGGAGACCGAGAAGGCGCAGGAGACCGCCAAGGAAGAGAAGTCCGACGCGAAGACCCCGGAAACTTCCGACAGCAAGAAGAGCGATTCAGGCTCATCCAACGGCTCCAAGAAGGATAACGGGAACAGTGGTTCCGACAACAAGTCAGACAGCAAGCCGAGTGGAAGCAACAACAGCTCCAATTCCGGCAGCTCCTCAAAGAAGGATGACACCCCGGCGCATCAGCACAACTGGGTTGCTCAGACCAAGACGGTTCATCACGACGCGCAGTACAAGACGGTTCATCACGATGCGGTGACACATCAGGTATGGCATGACCCGGTGACGGAGGAGCACTATATCTGCAATCAGTGTGGTGCGGATATCACGTCTGACCCTTGGGGGCATCTCGATACGTATGACCATGGTGCTTATCATTCTTCCTATGTAACTGTGAAGCAGGGTTACTATGAAACCGTAACCGACAAAGCGGCATATGACGAGCAGGTGCAGGTTAGTGCGGCATGGGATGAAACCGTGACCACCGGTTATAAGTGCTCTTCCTGCGGTGCCACGAAGTAACTTGAAAGAGCAAGGCATTCGTCTATTCAGGCAAGGAAAGCCCCGACCAAATGGCCGGGGCTTTTTCTAATGCGCCTTGTTCAGGTCTTTCGGTGGTTCCGACCCGTTTCGTTTCGATAGCTCTGCGGTCGCACTCTTCATATCACCGATTTCGGAACCGAAGAAATCAAGCTCCTCAAGTCCAAGCGAATGGGTGGGAACCGGAACGATGATGCCATGGGAACCCTTGATATAGGAGAGAGCATCGTGGCGCTCGCCGACCTCGGTAAGCGATGCGGCGAGAAGGGAATCCTTGAACCAAGGGTATCGCTGTTGCAATTTCTCCATGACGGCCATCGCCTTGTCAATCGGCATCATCGCTAGCGACTCATACCCGGAATACTGGGTATGGATGAATCCGTTGCGTTCCATGAAGATTCGGATAAGCGTCCAAGCGCCGCGCCAAGCGTTCGGCCTAATGGAGCTGTAATTTTCGCTGAGCGCAGCCGTTCCCAAATCAAAGTGAAGCTCCTTACGGGTGTCGGGGCGAGAGGAAGGGGATAACTGCATTCCGTTTTCAAGAAACTCCTTCACATCGTAGCTTTCACCGATTTCCGTGAAGGTGGCCGCTTTCAAGCATTTTTGGAACCAAGGAAACTCATCCATCATCTCATCTATGGTGCCATAAGCACGTTAATAGGACATGACGATATTTTCAGCCGATTCATATCCAGAATATTGTGGCTTTTCAAAGCAATGGGATTCCAGAAAGTCCTGAATGTCTGACCATGGATTCTTTTTACCAGTATAGAATCGTTCAACAGACTCGTTGTCTAGGTCGAAGTGAAATGCTTTCCTATCAAGTTCCATTTGGAATCCTAAGTGTAAATGCGGTTAGTCGTAAATACGTTCCGGACTGATATCCCGGATTACCTGTAAGTAGTCTTCACCCTCCGGTTCATTCATATCCTCATAGGTGCGCCATGACTTAATGTTCTGCATCACCCAAGGCTGTTTGGATAGAGTCGCGCAAACAGGACACTGCGCCCCGAACTGCACCTTGCGGTTCTTTGCCTGCCAAGTACCAAGACCGATGCGCACGTTGCCCATCTGCTCCGCATACTTTCCCACGCAATCGTAGAGGTCATCTACGTTGTAACCATTCCTTTTTGCCTTCTCCTCATCGAACTCGATGGTGAAGCGCCAAGGTCTCTTTTCCATTTCTGCCATACCTATCGTCCTTTCTGCCAGATGGCTGTTATCATATGTTACCATTGTACTATAATACCGGTATTACGGCAATATGGAAATTGAACACACGTTCTTTTTGGCAAACGCATGTTACAGAACGGTGGAGAGAACGTTTTCCGGCATCTCGCTTTCCGGCTGGTGTTCGGATGCGCTTGCCATGTCATGACTCTCCCCGGCGAGCGACACCTCCTCTTCCAGTTCCGGTGCGTCAATCTCGATGTTCTTTCCCAATTCCTCCTCGTAGCGCTCCATGATGAAGGTGTCCGCGTGGTCGGCCTTCGATGCGGCTTTGAAGAGGTAGGATGGGTCGTTTTCCAAGGCGTTCATCCAAGATTGCAGGTAGGAGACGTGGTTCTCGTAGAACTCGCCCTCCAAATCGGTGCTCTGGATACCGAGGTCTGCGGAAAGGAACAGGCTCCCAAGTTCCGCGACCAGCTCTTCCTCAGCATAGGAGGGGCTTCCGAACCGGGTATCGAGGTCGCGTGCGAGCGCGGAAGGGTGTCCAGTGGAGTGGGTCATCTCATGCAGCAGGACGCGGGTGAACGCTTCATCCGAGCGAAAGGTCTCTCGCGGGGCGATGAGGATGCGGTCGGTAGCCGGAGAGTAGGCGGCACTTCCGAGGTAGCCGCTGCTCTCGATGACGGGGCATCTGGAAGACTCCTCAAGGTTCTGTGCGATGGTTGCCGTTCGGTCGTTCAGATGGACGGGAGCGTTCTCCGGCGGGATGCCCTCGATATCCTCCGCATTGAAGACGTTCCAGTAGCCCACGAGCTTCGGGTAGCGTCCGGCAAGTTCCTTCTCGCCGGTATCCTCGTTTTCCTTGTAGAAGGCGAACTGTTTCCATTTCTCGATGAGCGCGGACTTGGCACCCTTTTTCACATGCCAACCGGCATCCTTTATCTGGTTGAAGGTAGCCCACCGGTTGTCCGTGTAACCGCGCATGAACCCGATGAAGCCAAGATGCACGCGGTTTCCGCCCTGATACACGGTGCCGGAGACGGGGTTGTGCGGTGTTAGGGAGGGCAGGTACGGTTCTGCCCAACGAAGCCCGTCGCGCTTCATGTCCTCGATGATTTTCTCAACGACCGCCTGACGCTGGTTATCAATAATCTCCGTAGGAGTCTGCTTCTGCTTAGATTTCATCATGGTCTCCTTTCCGGGAAAGCTCATTGAAATTATACGATAGCTGCCGCTTTTCCGACATGCTCTAAGAAAACGACCCCACAGAATCGAATCTGCGGGGTCTTGACGGTAGGTTTGTAGCCTGGGTGCGAACGGATTGAAACCTGCCCTTATTCGGCATCAGAGCCAGTCTGACGGGATTCGGTCGAAACAGTTTCCGTTTGCGCCTGTTTTTGGTCGATACTGGTGGTCACGACCGTCCGCTCATTCTGCTTCCAGAAGTTATAGGAGCAGGAGACGAGGGAGATGACTTGATTCGGTTCGGAATCGGTATCGAGTACCATGGCGGCAGATTCCCGCGAGGAATCGTACCAACTTCGGAAATCCGATTCACCGGCAAACGCCGTCCGTTTGGTCGGTTCCCATCCCTTCACGATATTGGCGAAGCGCACGGTGTAGCGCATCTTCTTTTCCGGTGTCTGGATGAGTACCTTGGCGTGCTCTGATGCGAAAGTTTTATCGCTGTAGTTCTGGATGTTTCCGAAACAGGTGATGGCACCACCGATACGCAGGCTGTGTCCGAGGATGACGGCATTCGGACTTTGAAAGCCCTCCTTCTCACATTCTGCGTCGAGATAGAGCGCACCCAAGGGGTTGTAGTTCCGGTAGATATCGTGATGCAGGTAGTAATCCGGGTCGGATGCGTGGGCTTGCAGGATGGGATGGTTGATATCCGTCCCCGGCACGGTTATCCATCCGATAACATCCCCGTTCACACTCTTCCAGTAATCCCAATCAACAGTAGGGAACTCGGATTTCTGACCCCCTGCGCTTTCCGTGGCGGTTTCCTGCGGCGTGCCGTTTGGTGACGGTGATGGACTTGCGTCCTGATAGAAATGAAGCAGCACGCCGAAAAGGATGGCAGCGACGGCCAAGAAGACCGCCGCTGCCGCAAAAGCCGCACGGGATTTCCGGTTATGATTTCCCAATCTGGCCATCTGAATTACTTGGCGGCATCCGATGTGGCCTGCGGGGCATCCTTCGTCGCTCCGCAGGTGGTGCAGACTAGCTTGTCGATGACCGTCTCATCGTAAGCCGGGGTGTCGGTGACCTGTTTGTCATAGCCCTCGCTCACCATGACCTCATCGGTGATGGGGACGTTGGTGGAGTAGCCGAAGTGACCGGTCTGCTTGATGTGCTCATCGGCCTTGCCGTCGATGACCTGCTTGCACTCATTGCAAACGGTATGGTAGGTGGTCTGGTTCTGGTAGACGGGTTCCACGTGCTCCGTGTGCGTCACTGCGTCATGGTGGACGGTCTTGTAGGTGATAGACCAGTCGTGGGTGTGAGACTTCTCTTTGCTCTTAGAGTCATCCTTCGCAGACGCGTCGGAACCGCTTTCCTTGGAATCCTTCGTCTGCGCGGATTCGGCCTTGGAACCTGCGCCGGTTTGGTGGCTGATGCCGTAGTAGGCACCGCCGCCGATGAGCGCGACGAGGGCAAGGCCGCAGATGGCGGCGATGACCTTCCGGTTATGTGGCTTCTTCTCGCTTTCCGGGTTTGTCTGCATGTTGTTCCCATCCGCAGGCGCTTCGGCGGAATCCCCGTCGTTCATCTCGATATCGTTCTCTTTATCATCCTTCATGGGTGTATCCCCCTTTCAAATTAAAAAGGAAGGCAGGGTGCCGAAGAGCTGGCACCCTGCCGGTTTCAGGCGTTACGGGCACTAGGCTTCGGTGTTATCCTCTGCGTTCTCGTCCGCATCGCCCTTGGTGGTCTTGCGGCTCTTGATGCCGTAAGCGGTCGCGCAGCCTGCGGCAATCAGGAGGATGCCGATGGCAATGGCGATGTTCGTCATGTCAACGCCGGTCTTTCCGTAGGTGGAGCCTGCCGGGGTCGAGGTGACGGTCACGGACTGTCCCTCGTCGTTGATATCCTTGTGCTCCGCCACGGTAACGTCCGTGGTCTTGCCGTCGATATCGCTCTGTTTGGTCAGCTCCTCGAAGACAACCAGTGTATGACCGTCGAGGGAAGTTGCATCGAACTCGCCGAGGTTGATGGAGACCGTGCCGCTCTCACTGTTCGGCGTGAACTTGAGTTCGGCGGTCACGCCCTTATCGGCAACCTTCAAAGGCTCGCCGGTCTTCTTATCCATGAGCGTTGCATGGAGCGTGTACTCCTTGCCGGGGATAAGACCCTCGTACTTCACCTCGTCGGTGATGACGGCATCCTTACCGGCCATCAGCTCGTGGTCACCGTCGGACTTGTCGGTCGCGGTGGTACCGATGGTACTCGGGGCGAGCTTCACCGTCTGTCCCTCGTTGTCCTTATCGCATTCGCTCGCGACGATGGAAACGGGAGTCTCATCGGAAGCGTTCTCGATGCTGCCCTTGAACATGACCTCGAAGACCACGAGGTTCTTGGTCTCGCCGGACAGGCGGTCGATAACGTCGTTGGAGTTGAAGGTGTAGTCCATGTCGATGGAACCGGACTCCTTCTCAGGGGTGAACTCCGCCGTCTTGTAGACAAGGCAGGAGAGGAGTTCCTTGTTCTCCTCGGCGTAAGCCTTCACCTTGGAAAGGTCGATGCTTGCAGTCGGGAGCGACTTGACAGCCGACCAGTCGATACCATTCTCATCCGAATCGGACTTGAATCCCAGTACGTCCAACAGACCGGTGGTGAACTTCACGAGGTCATCCTCGGTGAACTTCTTCGCACCCTCGCCCGTCAGGACGGGAAGACCGGTCTTAGCATCCATCAGGATACCGGCCATGGTGTAGGACTTGCCGGTGAGCACGTGGTCGTAGGCAACCTCGTCGGTGACGGAGGACTCGGCATCTGCGATGACCGTCTTATCGCCATCCAGCTTGTCGGTGGCGGTGGTGCCCACGGAGGGCTGGTTGACGGTCACGGTCTGGTCTTCGTCCTCGATATCCGCGTGGGCGCAAAGCTCTTTGTCCTTGTAGGAAAGGGACTCGAACGCGACGAGAGGGGTCTTGTCCTTGATGCCGGAAGCATCGAACTTGAAGGTCACGGTCACATCGCCGTCAGAGGTCTCGGCGGTGAACTCGGTCTCGGCAGTCACGTCCTTGCCGTCAACGGTGAGCTTCTTCTTCGTGACCTTGCCGTCCTTGCCCTTGACCTTCTCATAGAGGGTGCCGGTGACCTTGTAGGTCTTGCCGGGGGTCAGGTTCTTGTAGTGGACGGTATCAGTGACGGTTGCATCGGTGTCCGCGACCACGTTCTTGTCCCCATCGAACCCGTCGGTGGCGGTGGTGCCGATTTCCGGCTTGAAGACGGTCACGGTCTGGCCTTCGTCGTTGATATCCGCATGGGCGCAAATCTCGTGCCCGTTACTGGTAGCGGTCTCGAAGGCCACAAGCTCGGTGCCGACCTTGATGGCGGAAGCGTCGAAGGTGAAGGTGACCTCGACCTCGCCGGAGGACTTCTCGGCGGTGAACTCGGTCTCGGCAGTCACGTCCTTGCCGTCAACGGTGAGCTTCTTCTTCGTGACCTTGCCGTCCTTGCCCTTGACCTTCTCATAGAGGGTGCCGGTGACCTTGTAGGTCTGGCCGGGGGTCAGGTTCACGTAGCGTACCTTGTCGGTGACGGTGGCTTCCGGCTCGGAGACCACGTTCTTGTCCCCGTCCGCCTTGTCGGTGGCGGTGGTGCCGATTTCCGGCTTGAAGACGGTCACCTGCTGGGACACATCGTCCTTGTCCTTGTGCTCGGCGAGCTTGGAGCCGGACGCATCGGTCAGGGTCTCATAGACCACGAGGGTCTTGCCAGCAAGGTCGTAGCTGTCGAAGGTGAAATCGACGGTCACGGAGCCGTTGGACTTCTCAGCCGTAAAGGTCTGGGAAGCGGTCACGGTCTTGCCGTTCACCTTGAGCACATCGCCGGTCTCGGCATCGCGCAGCTCGCCGGTGACGGTGTAGCTCTTGCCAGCGACGAGGTGGCTGTACTCCACCTTGTCGGAGACCTTGACGGTGCCGACCCCGATGTAGTGGTCGCTGTCGGAAGCGTCGTAGGCGGTGGTGTGGATTTCCGGCTCCGGGTCATCGAGGGTGCCGAAGTCGATGGTAGCGCCGTTGCGGCTGATGGTGACGGTGGTGTTCACCAGCGCGTGACCCTCGTTCGCGGTGCAGCGAAGCTCCTCGACGCTGTAGGTGTCGAAAGGCATGGCACCGAGGGAGTTGTCGGCCTTGATGGCATCGCCGGTGGTGGCGTTGCCGTCCTTGCCGACCACGGTGTTGTTGCCGAACCAGAAACCGGCGGTCGCATCGAGCCTTGCGCTGTCGATGGTGCCATCGGCAGTCAGCGCCCAGTCGTTCGCGTTGGTGTTGCCGTCATGGGCGTTCCAAGAGGACGCGGAGCTGAAATAGCCGTTCTCGTCGGTCACGGCGATATGGGACTCGCCGGTGGTGAGGGAGGTTACCTTGAAGGGCACGCCCGCAAGGTGCTCGGAACCGTTCTCGGCCTTCTTGGTGAACTCGAAGTCGGAGCGATAGACCTGCTCGGGAACCTCGGCTGCGTTATAGGTACGAAGTGCATCAACATTAGAGCCTTCCATAATCTTCTGGAAGCTCACGGCGTTGCTCTTGAGATAGCCCGTCGGTGCCTTGGTCTCGCGTACGACGATGGTGCCACGAGGGATACATGGGTCATTGTTGGTGTTGTAATAGAAGGAATCGCCGGAAACGAAATCGGCTGCCGTAAAGTGTGCGATACCGTTCTCATTCGTCTTGAACGTCCAAGAGCGGGTCGGCTCGATATCGGCCTTCTTGAGGGCATCGTAGTTGTCGTAGTCGAAGGTGTCGTAGTAATCGACGGTGAACTCGGCATCGGCGAGGGTGGCGGAACCCTGCGGGAGGTTGCCTGCGCCGTTGTAGGTCTTCTCGCCGTCGAACTTTCCGACTACCATACGGAGCGGGTCGTTGTAAGGCTTATCGCCCACGGTCTTCTTGGTGACCTGACCGGCATTGACGGTGACGGTGAAGTCATCGGCGGCGTAGTAGCCCTCCGGTGCCTTGGTCTCCTTGACCGTGTAGGTGCCAGCGGTCAGCAGTCCGCTCCTGCCGGTCTCGCCCTTCTCGTTGGTGGTGAGCTTCTGGACGAACTTGCCCGAAGCGTCATAGATGGAGAACTCCGCTCCGGCAAGGCTGTAGAGCTTGTTGTTGTCGGAGACGTTGGTGCAGGTGGAAGCCTTCTGAAGCTCGATGTAGCCCTTCACGACCTTGTACACGGTGATGGTGGTGTGCATACGCTGCACACCGACCTGCGTGTTGTGGTAGGAATTATGCACCGGGCGCACGACGTACATATCGCCGGTGGCATGTCCCGCCGGGTAGAGGTACACGTCGTATACAGCCTTGCCCGTGGTCTCGTCAAAAGAGGTAAGCGTTGCCTGATAGGTGGCGGAGCGACGGCCAGCGAGATATGGGTTCTCAGCACCGGAGTCCACGCACTGCGCATCGTTCACAGTGGCACCGGCAAGCTCGCCGGTGAAATTCGAGAGGTTGAAGCGGGCGATGGAACCCCAGTAGAACGGGGTACCGAACCACGTGCCGTTGATGGAGCAGGTGCCCGTTGCGGTCTGCGCGGGACGAGCGGTATCCGAGGGGCTTACCTCCACGGCATCTTTGAGGTTCCACTTGGCGTAGACGGATACGGTGGGGTCGGTGAGCTTCTTGGTGAAGTCGAATGGCTTGTTGGTGGTGGAATCGTACCAACCGGCGAACTCGTAGCCCTTGCGGGTCGCGGGAGCGGCCTTCTCCTTACCGAACGCTTGCTTGTAGGACTGCCCGTAGGGAACGGTCTCGGTATCTGATTTGGTGGTTCCGTCATTTGCGGAGAAGGTGACGGAAACGTCGTACTTCTCCCACTTGCCGACCACATGGATGCTGTCAGTCACCTTGGTCTTATACCAGTCGAAGGACTCACCGGTCTCTTCGTTGTACCAATTGAGCGCAAGACCCTGTTTCTGCTTCTTCGCCATGAGGGCTTCCACATAGGAAGTGCCGTCATCGTTCGCGACCCAAAACGCGGGGCAGGTGCCGATAGCCGAGCCTGCGGTAAAGTCAGTGGGGCTTTTGAGGGTCGGAAGCGTCTCATCGAGGTCATCGACGGATGCGGTCACCGTGAGCACCGCACTGGAACGCGCCTGCTCGGCGGCATAGGCAAGCCCGGTAGGGCAGGCTGATTGGAAGATGAGCACTGCGGTCATGACCGCAGTGAGCACCTTAGATTTCTTGATTCGTCCGAGAATCTTCATGTGTTCTTTTCTCCTTCCTTGTTTGCGTGGTTTTCTGTAGCTTCGTTGGTGGTTCGTTTGAACTACGTTTCTCGTTTCGTTCTATCTCTAACCGAAGTCATATCCGCCGATAGCTCCGGTGTTGTCTTCCTCGTTTTGACCTTCCCCGTCATCGTCCACGAAACCCTCGTCCTGAGAGATTTCTGCATCGCGGATGCGCTCGATGGCGGATTCGGTGTAGCCCATGATGCGGGCAATCTCATCATCCGAGTACGTCGGGTGCGCGTGCTTCAAGTAGTCGAACACGGCGATGGCGCGACGGTTGATGGACTGCACCGTGGCATCGGAGTAGCACAGCTGCTCCATGGCGAAGAACCGCTCGCCGTTTATCAGCTCATCGCCCTCCCGCCACAGGAGCTTTTCGCCGTCCTTCTTGAGCCAGACCACATCGTCCAGCTCATCTGGCGAGACGAGTAGCATGGCGCTCCCGACCTGACGGGTGGCGGCGGGAACCTTGGTGCCCTCAAGGGTCACCTGCCCGCCTGCGTGCTGCGGATTTCCGTCATACCAGTGCTCCGCGAGGATGATGCCGTTTTCCTCAAGGGCACCGAGGTAGAGGTTCCAGTCGGTAAGGATGTTCGTTCCCTTCGCGCGGAACGGCTCGGAGTTCGTCTGGGCGGACGAGTCGAACTTCTCGTAGCGGAAGGACTTGTAGAGCACCTCGATTACCATGAACTGTCACCTCTTTCCTCTGTACTACTGGGCAATATCCTGTCCGGTTCGCGACTTGCTGGACTTGGCGGGGTCATCACCTGCGAGCGCGTCCTTCCCGGTCTCCATGTCGCGCGCTTCGCCCGCAAGGCTCACGCCGTCCTTTGCGGCGGCACGCTCTGCGGCTTTTTCGGCCTTATAGGAGTCCTGCGCCACCTTGAGTGCGTGGGTGAGGTCGGTGGCCTTCACCTCGTAGCGCTGATACGGGTGCTCGGCATCGTCCTTCTTCCCCGTCCAGATGGGCACCGGCTCGTCCTTCTTGAACGAGACCGTGGCGCGTCCCTTCTCAAGCATGTCCTTCTTCATGTAGTCGGAGAGGAACACGTCGGTTGAGAAGCCGCTCACGTCGATGCCGTTCACCTTCGTCCCCTTGGGGAAGGAAACGAAGCACTTCTCGAAGGTGCGCCCGTCACTTGTCTGAATGTCGTGGGGCGTGAGGAAGGCGGCGGGCATGTTGATTTTGGCGTAGTTGTCTGCCTTGGGAGCCTGCTCTGGCTCCGGTGTCTTCTTGGGCATGTTTTTTCATCCTTTCTGTCTGTGCGGAACGGGTAGTCCCGCGCGGTGTGTATACGGTATCCGATTTTAGCACAATGGTGTGTTTTGGCTGCTTAGGATAGCTGTCGGCGAACGGATGCAAGTCCGGTTCGAGTGAAAGCGGCTCATGCCTATCGCACCCCCTTCACATGGTTCGTGGGTTGTTCCGCGCGGTTCGTATCGCAGGTTTCGAGCACGGCGCTTCCGGAAGCGCAGTCATGGGATTCGGCGTTCAGGTCGTAACCGCTTTCCAAGGCATCCGTGAACTCGCTGCCGTATACGTTTTCGAGTGCCGCGTGGCACGCGCCCCGCATCTCGGCAAGGCTGCTGTGGTCTGCCGATGCGAACTCGTTTAAGTCGCGCATGTTGCCCATGACTTCGGTATCGAAGGTGAAGGCCGGGTAGGAGCAGAATCCCGAACGCATGAACTGGCCGGTGAAGGCTCCGAGCTGGGAGATTTTCGAGAGCATCGCTTCTCCCATGTTATTGGTGTCGAGGAAAACGGTCGCGTCCTGTTGCAGCGGGGAACCGAAGTTCACGGTGACGCTGCTCCAAGGCTGTCCGAACGATTCGTCGGTCGGGTCGGAGAGATAGGCGGTCACTGCAAGGTTTCCGTCCGCATAGGACTCCCGTACAAGCTCGACCTGCTGGGTGTATCCGAAGGCATCGAAGGAGAACTCGATGCCCGATTTCTCACTGTCGTTTTCTCGCAGGTTCCCGGAAAGCATGTCCGGGGAGAGCGGTATGGCAGGGCGGTCTGGTGCGGAAGTGGTCGTATCGTAGGGTACTTCCGGGGTCTGGGCTTCGGGCGCGTGGGGCATGGAAGCCTGCCCGAAATCCATGTTCCGAATATCCTCGGGAAGCATATCCGGTGATAGGAGTGTTGCCATGTCATTCCTTCCTTTCTGCCGCTACCTGCGGTCTTTCTTCGTGGGTTTTCTCGGTGTGAAAATAGGTTCTACCGACCCGTCCTTTTGAAGAACGACTGTGCAATCGAAGGTCTTTCCGGCCTTGGACTTGCAGCCCCTTAGCGAGACCGCCTTCCCGTCAAGAAGGGATGCGGCCTGCTTCTCGGTGAACTTCTTGGTGCAGAAGCCGAACAGCTTGAACCCGCAGCCCGCGACCTCCTTCCAAGTGCCGTCCTCCTGCTTCTCGTTCTTGATGGAGGAGCAGGCGTAGATGGAGCCGGTCTTTATAACGTCCTTGCCGCACTTTGGGCACTTGCCCACTACGGTCTTTCCGGCACCTGCGATGGATGCGCCCACGTAGGCGGTCTCGCGGTGGTGATTGAAGACCTCGATGACGGAATCTTGCAGGGCGTTCACGTCCGCCTTGCCGTCTGCGATATCCTGCTGGATGAGCCACCATCTTGCGGTCACGTCCGCGCCGCGAATCTCCGGCGGGAGGAGCGCATAGAACGCCTTGGCCTTATCGGTCGCTCGAACCTTTCCCTTTCGTTCCTCAAGGTAGCCACGGGTTTTCAGACCCTCGATGATGGAGGAGCGGGTGGCCGTCGTTCCGATGCCGCCGTGTTCGCCCTTCTTGCCGTCATCCTTACGCTTGAGGATTTCCCGGATTTCCGGGTCTTTGACGTACTTCGCGATGGATGCCATGTCGGTGATGAGGGTGCCTTCCGTATAGGGTGCGGGCGGGGTGGTCTCCCCTTCCGTGATTGAGCAGGAGATACCGGCGAGGGTGTGGCTTCCTGCGGGAACCCATGGGTTCCCCGTATCGGAATCCTCCCTGCCACGGCTGTTCGAGACGTTCGGGAAGACGGCCTTGAACCCCGCGTCCGAAAGGCGCTTCGCGGTGAGCTTAAGCGCTCCGCCATCCACACTTACCGTGCTCTCACTCACGTCGTACACGGCGGGAGGAAGAAATTGCACCGCATAGCGCTCGCAGATGGCGGTGTAGACCTTGGCTTCGTCCGGTTCCATCGCGGAAACGGGTGCATCCGCTTCCTGTGGGATGATGCCGTGGTGGGCGGTCACGTTCCCGTCGTTGAACGCCTTGGAATGGAGTTGGTAGTCCAAAGGCCAGCGCACGCCGAGGTTCTTCATCGCCTGCGCAAGGACTGCCGGTGCCTGCTCTCGGTGCTCTTCCTTGAGGTATTGGGAATCGGAGCGGTTGTAGGTGATGGCTTTGTACTTATCACGCAAATCCTGCGTGATTTGCTGAGTCTCGGCGGCAGTGAAGCCGAAGCGCTCGCTCATATCGGAAAGCAGCACGGTCAAGTTGTAGGGAAGCGGCGGGTTCTCCTGCTTTTTCGATACGGTCGTTTCAAAGTGCAGGTCGCGTCCGTCGAGCTTTTCCTTAAGGACTTCCAGCGTATGCCGCTCGAATAGATGCTTCTCACCGGCAAGCAGCTCCTTTCCCGGCAGATACTTGAAGGTGAGTTCTCCGGCATCCGAATCACCGTTTGCAAACAGCTCGTAGAACTTTCGGGTGACGTGGCGGGCGATGGCTTCGTCGCGTTTCACCACAAGCCCCAGTGTCGGGGTCTGCACGCGTCCGACGGTGAACAGGCCGTCGAGACGCTTGGTGGCGAGTCTCGTCTCGTTCACGCCGAAGCACATATCCGCCATCTGTCGGGCATAGGCGGCGTTGCCAGCACCCCGGCAGGAGTCGTTGGGCACGAGCTTGTCGAATGCCTTCACGATGTTCTTCTCGATGTTGTCGTTCACGTAGACGCGCTCGACCTTACCGGCGTAGCCGAGGTAGTCCAAAAGCTCGTCCACGATAAGCTGCCCCTCATCGTCCGGGTCACCGGCGGCGATGACGGAGTCGCAAGTTTTAAGGAGTCCCGCAATCTGGTCGATGAGGGGCTTCTTGCTCTCTCCGGTCTTCTTATCGACCGCCGGTTCCTTCGGCCAGTCGTGAACCTCGATAGGGAGCACATCAAGGCTCCAAGGCATTCCCCATTTTGGGTCGATGGCATCCGGTTTTACCAATTCCAAAAGGTGGCCGGCGCAGGCACAGACCGTGTAGCCGTTTCCCGAGATGGGAAGGCGGGCGCTTTCGGACCCCTCTTTTCCCGTGATGGCGCGGGCGATATCGCGGGCGAGCATCGGCTTTTCCGCGATGACTAATTTGCTCATATGGTTTCCTTCCTTTCTGGTTTGCTAGGCTTCTGGGAATGAAAAGGCTGGGATATCGTCATCGTCATCATCGAACTCATAGTCGAAGATATCGTTTGAAACTCCATGGGTATAGGCGGGCGCTTCGGCTTCGCGTAGGTACTTAAAGTCGATGAGACGGGAGGTCAGGCTCGCTTTGAGGGAGATGCGACGGATGGCCGGAAGATGATTTACCGAGTCCCAACAGAGCAGGGCGAAGTCCTCGCTGCCGACGAGTCCTTTGCGGTCTGCCGGTTTCATGCCGTCGGAGTTTCGCCTGTACTTGCTCGGCACCCAAAGATACTGATGGTATTCCGCTACATAACTGTATGCTTTTCCTTCTTCAATTTGGACGAACAAAAGGTCGAGGCCGGACTTGAAGTCCTCGTCGTTTTCACGCGCATCTGCAAGGGAGAGGAGTGCGGCTAGGCTTTCCAAAGAGAGGTCTTTGCGCGGGCACCATTCCACGAGAAACCCGACGAGTGCCATGAGATAGTTGCGTTCCGCACGGTCGGCAATCGCGAGTTCTGGCGAAAGCTCGTCCGTGATGCGCAGAAAATCGCGGCACCATTCGGCAACATCCTTATTGGTTCTAAGCTCTTCGATGGGCTTCATGTTAGGAACGACCTTCCTGTTCGAGGTTTTCGGTGTTTTCTCTTTTTTCTTCTTGAAGAACATGCTTTGAAATCTCCTGACCCTTATCTATCCAAGGCACTTCGGGCGTTGCAGAATCCTGTCAATATCGAGACCGGAGCAATTTTCTGCAAGCGGAAGCCCGGATAGGTCTTCGAGCGCATCGATTTTCCTGCCGCTTACGAACACGAAGGCATCCATATCCCGTAACAGGGCGAAGTAACGGATGAAGTTCTGCCTGCTATAGACGCTCAAGACCATATTCGTCTCCACTTCGCGCTCCCCGTAGTTTCCCGTGCCGTCCGGCTTGATGCCCGCGATGAGCGGGGTGTCGTAGGCATCGGTCGCGAGAAGGATGGCAAGCAGAACATCCTCCCTGGTCGGGCTGTTGGCGAGAACCACCGGGGAAGCAAGAAGCTCGGGAAAACGCTTTACCTGTTCGATGGAGAAGCCGTGCCGGTGGGGGTTGTAATCGGATTTCGGCGTGAGAGCCTGAAAGAGATGCTTCTGCGTGTAGAGCATGGGGCGTTGCTCGAACCCGGTCTTCAAGAATATCTCCGGCGTGTCGCAGACTTTCAGGGCATCGTAGGGGCTGTATGCGCCGCAGGCGGCAAGGTCAACTTCGTGTCCGAACCGCAGGTACTCGCTGCATCTGTTCGCATAGGCTTCTTGTGCTTTTACATTTCCGTTCCCATCCTTAAGGCGGGCGATGCCGCACGTGTCGAGATAGGTCAGGCGTTCATTATCCGGCATCGCCACGGAGTTCTCGTACTTGCAGATGGTCGTGATAATCTCGGAGCCTTTTTCTGCTTTCATCATTCGCACCTCCCGTTCTTTTTCGCATTTGTGGAGATGCCGCTCCCATACGGGATGCGGCATCCTGTCTTTCTATTTTTTGTCACTTCGGGTTCTATCCGATGTTCTGGTTATCCTTTCCGGGCGCATCCCTTGCAGGTGCATCCGCCGCGAGCGCGTTCCTGCCGGATGTGCAGTCGTGGCTCTCCACGGAAATGTCGTAGCTACCCGGAGTGAGACCGTGCCGGATATCATCGACGGCCTTCGTCCCGCTTCCGGGTCTACTGATAACGGTGAAGTACCCTTCCACGCGGGCAGTCTCTCCATCCGTGAGCGACCGGCTCTCCCCTGTCTCTGGGTCGAAGCCCACGGCTACGATATCGCCGTTTAGAACGGTGTAGAAATCCCCCATCTCCACGACCTTCGAGTAATCGAGCTGGGAGAGATACCCGGCTTTTGCCATCTCCTCGGTGGCGAAAATGGCACGATTTGGCGGGCAGGTGAACAGACCCTCCTCGTTCACATAAAGGGAAACCCCCTCTCCGAAAGCGATATCGAAAGTCTCGATATTTCCACCCACCAGCGCTTGCAACGGTTTTAAGGTGGAGCCGTTTTTATCCGGCAGAAGGGTCATCTCGCGCGAAGGTTAGCCGGTGGCGATGAGCATGGCACGGATACCCTGTTCTTCGGGAGTACCGAGCGCGTCTTCGGGAAGCGGTGCGCCGCCTTCGTTCTGGATAAAGGCGGAAAGCTCCACGCGGGCGCGGTTCATCGTCGAAAAATGGTTTGCGACCTCGTAGCGGCTTTCCAGCTGCTCCCGGAGCAGGACTTTCAGGAGAGGAATCCGGTATTCGTCACCGGCTGTCTCCTTGAAATCACCGATGGGGTCGTAATCCGGGTTGCCCCAATCGGAGCGGAATCCGCCGTCTTGCAGCACGCGGCGCACGTACTCCTCCGGCTGCTCATCGAGATTCAGGTATCCGGTGAGGGTTGCCCAAGTATCCCCCTCCGGCCAAGCGAAGGCATAGGTGAAGGATTCCTTATCCGTCTGTTTGGCGAAGCCTGCGCCTGCGCCTTCCCTGCCGAACAGGGAACCTATCTCCTTGAAATTATCGGTCATCTATTCCATCTCCTTGTTCTGATTGATTTTTTGGGTGCCATCGAGTCCCGCCTGCTCCGCAAGCGCTTCCTTGCCGGATGCCATGTCACGGGACTCGGACTTGATACCGGTTTCGGTAACCAGTGCCTTTTCGGGTTCCACCTGTGCCAGCATATGCTCCTTCATGGATTCCAGAGCTGGAAATGGGGTGCCGTCCCTAGCTTCCGCGAGCAGGTAGCGCATCTGCTGGGAGGTAAGGGTTGGAGTGTGCATAAGGATTGTGGAGACCTTTGCCATAGTGGCATCGGAAAACTCTGCCGCCGTTGCATCGAAGACGGCCATGAGCTGTTGCGCGTTCATGTCCGCGCACGCCTGCATGGTCATCAAGAGAAGTGCCGCGTTATACCCGCACCGGTTCACGGCATAGGCACAGGCGCTCATCTGCTCTACGGAAAGGGAAGCCGGGAACAGCCCCGCAAAGTCCGCATCGCTCAGGTCTGCAACCGGGGTCTGCCCGCGCATGGCGGTAAGAAGCGCGATTTGCTGCTCCGGTCTGTATTCCGGGTTCATAATACGCGCCACCTGCGCTTCGGTCAGCGAGTGCTCACCGGTATAGGGGTCATGACGTGCGTTTTCCATGGCGGCGGCGATGACCTCCATGCTCTCAGGGGTAAACGCGGGCTTCGCGATGGCGCGGACGGTCTCATAGGGGAGAAGGTCTTGCAGGAGGATGTTGTTGATGGTGAGCAGCTGGGAGCGGGAGAGATGTTCCACAGGCAAGTCGCTCCCACCGTGCGCCACGACCAGATAGGCGGCTTCCATGCGCCGTGCGTCCATCTGCGGGTCTAGGAAGCGTGCGAAGTCTCCGCCCCTGATGGCGATTTTCGCGATGGCCGTCATCTGCGATGCGGTGTACTTGGGGGTCGCGAGAGCATCCAGCACGTCTTCTCCCACCGCTGGATTCAGCGCGGCGGCGATGATGGCATTGGCCTGAAAGCCGTTGTACTCGTGTTCGGTCAGGCGCATCGCGTCGGCTTCGGTTAGGCCACGGTCGATGGCCTGTTCGTACTGAACGAGCTGTTTGTCGGTAACGGTTTCCGGGTCGAATGTTTTTCCGTCAGGTGTCATAGGTGTCCTCCTTTCTGCCCATGAAACGGCTTTGTCACAGGGAGCCATCTGCCTTTTCCGCGCGTGTCGGGGCATCCTTTATCTCCGACTGGCTATCGAGTTCGGTGCGAGCGGCCTTCGCGTCGCGGGCTTCGGATGCGAGAGATGCGGCAGTCGCTTCCGGCTCGGCGGATGCAGACTTCTCGGCTGCACGCATGGCTTCGGCGGGGGAAGCCCCGTCCATCAGCGCGAGGTCTACCGAACGCAGCTGCGCAAGGTCAAGCTCCGTCACGGGGAGGTCTTTGCCGCCGTGGAACAGCACGGAAACAGCCGCCTTAAGTGTCTGCTCGTCCATATTGCGAAAATCGAGGGGGTTCTTGCCGACAGAAGCGATATCCAGAAGACCGCGCATCTTACCGGACGAAAGGGTCTTGTCGGCTATCGTCTCAAGCGTCTCGGGCGAGACGTGCGGGCTGCGGGCGGCTTCCATGAGGATATCCGCCTGCCTGTGAGAGAAATCATGCTTGGCAATCTGCGTAGCGATGGGAAGCGGCACATGGCTCTCCATCGCTTCCGCGTAACGCGGGTAGTCTACGTTTTCAGGCACCGTCGCAACGCTCTCCGGCACCGCTTCATAGGAGACGATATTTCCGTCGATGCAATAGCCGAGGTCGATGGGAAGATAGCTGTCAGCTTCCTTGGTCTCGGGGGAAAGTTCGCTCTCCTTAACGAGTCCCATGATGCGGTACACGTCCTCGGGGGTCGCACCGGAATCGAGAAGTTCGTGGAGGGTGTTCTCGATAGCACCGGAAACATCCTCCATCTCCGGGTCGAACTTGCGCTCACCGAGCGCGAAGCAGGGGCGGGCGAAGTTGGTGTTCAGGGTATCGACGGTATAGACCCTGAGCGCATACTCCCCCGGAGCGTACCAGTAGTCCTCATCGTTGTGGTAGGTGAGCAGGAGGGAGAGGTCAACGGGAATCTGCTCCTGCCCAATCCAGAAGTCGTTATCTGGCATGGCAATCATCCTTTCTGTGTTTCTAGTTGTGCGGTTTGCTGGCTTTCTGTGGTTCTATCTAACGGGAGAGGTCGGGCTTTGCGACCAGATGCTCGCGGGAAGGTGCGGCAGATGCGCCTGCAAGCTGTTTGGAAGCTGCCATCATGTCCTTGGCTTCCCCGGAGAGGGAGATACCGCCACCGCCCTTTCCTCCGATGCCCGCACCCTTTGTCACGACGGCCTGAACGACCTCTTTTGCGGCCTGCCCTGCGGTATTCACAAGGCCGCTTCCCGTGCTGTCACCGAAATCTTCTGCCATGTTCATTTCTCCTTTCTTGCCAAAAACGCCTAAAGTGCGTTCCCGTTAGCGAGGACGGTCGCGGCTTCTTTGCACTCGGCAGCTTTTTCTTCAATCCCCATCTGGTTTCTGCTCAGCCCATTACGGGATGCAGTGGCATCCTTCGCTTCCCCCGAAAGGGAATAGCCATCCTCGTCCTTTTCGTCACCGGGAAGGGAGCCGCAGAACTCCATGCAACTTTTCTTGAGAAAGTCGTTCACCTTCGCAAGGTCATCGCCTTCAACCGTCCAAGCGGGGATGCCGCCATCAAGGGAGAACTGGTTCCCGTTCTTGAGCATCGTGTCGATGGAGACGGCAATGGAATCGTCCTCAAGCAGGTCGGTCATGTAGTAACGAGAGACGAACTGCCCGCCCGGGAAGCGTGCGGCATCCTGCGAGGTATCGTAGAACTCCACAAGGGGGTATGACGCGCGATGGGCGGCGGCAGGTACGCCAGAGTAAGCATTTAACTCATAGGTCAGGCAACCATCGAGACCGTAACGCTCTCCGGGGTAGATAAGATGCACGCGCCATTTGCCGGTGGTGAAGTCGTGAGGGAGCGTCCCTTCCTCTTTCTCGTATTCCTCAGAAGGGCATCCGAAGGACTGCTCCACGTAACGGGGGGCGGCGCAGAGTTCCGGGCTGTTATAGAGGTCGTGGACGAACCGGTTCTCGTCGCCAAGCTCATAGTGCTTTCCCATGGCGGTAAGCCCATCGAGGGGCAGATAATCCTCGTAATCGAGCTGTCCCCAAAGGCGCTCGCCCTCATCGGTGAGCTGACGCATCTCGACGGATACGCGCCCGTCATGGTGGGCACCGGCAAGGTAAAGCGTGCCGTTCTCGTCCCAGACCTTCTGAATCTCGCAGTCGGCGAAAACGTTGCCCTGACCGAAACGGGATGGAGAGCAATCGGTGGCGGCATCGAAGTCCTTGTAGACGGCGATGCCGGTGGACGTGCCGTTCCAGCGCCCAACACTTCCCGACACGAGGATGTGGTTGCCGCCGTAAGGGTTGACGAAATCCGACATGTCGGACTTCTCCCCGTTAAAGAAGGCGGCAAGTGCCCGCATCTCCTCCTCGTAATCGAAATCTTTCATCTCCAACTGATGATTGAAAATCTCATCGTCGGCGAAGTCCTCGCGCACCTCATCCTCGGTCAGACCGTCACGTTCCATGAGGTCGTTTATCGCCATCTTTTCGCCTTCGTCTCCGTAGTAGGAGTCTTCGTCGAAGACGATACGCTCTTTCGGTTTCGGTTCCATAGAGTCTCCTTTCAGCAGAAAACGGGTGGAGCCTTGCCCTCACCCGTTTCCATGCACATTTCTAACGGTTGTCGGTGTCTACAGGCGGCTGCGCATCTCTATCGTCCTTTTCCGGGGCATCCTTTTCCGGGGCATTACCATCAAGCCCATCCCTGCCGTTTTCCATATCGTGCGCTTCGCTGTCAACGGAAACCGCTTCCGGGTCGATATCGCATTCTGCAAGCTCTTTCTTCCAGTCATTCAAGAAGACCGCATCAAAGCCCATCCCATAAACCGCGCGAACCGTTTCCACGCTCATCACGCAGGGGTTCACGCGCCCCGCGATATCATCGTTGTCCTGTATGAAGTTGTCGGCACAGTCGGCGAAGTCTTCGCCATATTTCTCCTCGAACGTGGCATAGATAGCCGAGATGATGGTGTCCTTCGCGTCATCGGTCGGCGCATAATCCTCATCATAGGAGAGGTCGTTTAAGATTTCGTCTGCAAGGCTTTCCCGGATGGCATAGACCCCCATATCCCTTAGCTGGTCGAGGGTGCCGTAACGGCAGATATCCTCGCAATGGTCGTAGAGGTCGGACTTGAAGTACACGTACTGCGCCATCCGAACCATCTTGTAGATATCGCCCTTGCAGCTGCTCGATAGTAACGAAACCCTTCGGCAGCTTCGGATGGTCATAGGCGTACCGTGCGGCACGTTCGGATGCGGCCTTCTCGACCAGAGCGCCTATCTCCTCCTCGTTCTCGCTGATAACCTCGGAGAGGGATGCGATATCGCCGTTCGAGAGATACAGACCGTCACGCATCCAGTCGTAGGTCTCCTTGCAGGAGTTGTAGGCGCGGATGGCGGCAGACGGCTTCATCCCGTCGCAAAACTCGTCTACGAACTCATCCATCCCGTAGTCGCGAACAACCATCGCATCGGATGCGAGGGCACCAAAGACTTGCGTGATGGTGGGTTCGCCGTGAACATGAGGGTTCGACTCGAAGGTCGTGAAAAAGTCTTTCCCGCCGCTCGCAATGGTGAGGGAATACTTCACATGGTCGGGAGTGAAGGTGCCCTTTCCACGATGGGTTATCTCCATCTGGAAGCGGGCTAGGTAGTCGGCAACCGTTTCCGGTGTGTTATATGCCATAGCGTGTTCCTTTCCATCGGAAGCCTTCGCTTGGCTCCCAATAATAACTTATTAAGGGGAAGGGGCGCACCGGTTTCGGCACGCCCCTTCGGTGAGCGGTAGCAGGTTTTCGGTAAGCGCCTACGCGCCGAGGATTTCCTTCGCCCAAGAGCCGGACTTTACAAGCCCCATCATGGTCGTGATGAGAACGGCGATAGTCTTGATGATGACACCGAACGAGTCGAATGTTTCTACGCCCTGTGCGAGACCAAGCATCTCAGCCTTTCCCAATCCGCCGGAAACCGCGAGGGCGGTCACAAGATGCGGGTAGAGGTAGAGGATAAGAACCATGACCACGCCTGCGAGGGCTGCTGCCGCAAAGTTCTTGAGGTAACCGATTCCGATTTGCTTCGTCTCCTCGAAGCCGAGAAGGGAAATGGGAATCGGAGAGAAGGCGGCATAGACATAGAGCTGAACGGAACGCCCGAGGGCAACGACCATCGAGACCGCATAAAAAACGAGTCCGACCGCCCATGAAATGAGTCCGAAAATCAAAAGGAGGAAGCATCCGCCGAACGTGGCGTTCGTCGCATCGTCCTTGGTCATCTTGATTCCGGGTTCATACCAGTTTTTCGATTGCAGCTTGCCCGCCACGCTGCCAACGAGGTCGTTGAAGATGCCGTAGATGGCGGAAACGAGGTCGAGGGCGTTGTCGATGAAGTAGCTGAGGATGCAGTAGGTCACCACGAGGAATACGATATCCTTCACGGCGGGAAGGGTGCTCGTCGCGTCGATGCGCTGGCTAATCTTGATGAGTTGCATCAGCATGAAGAGACCTAGGATGGCATGGGCAACGGGGATGACCCCGGCCTGATAGAAGTTTTTTACCACGGCATACGGCGCGGTTGTTCCGAAAAGCGCGTTGAACGGCCCGGAAATGAACTTCGCATCAAGCGTCTGGTTGATGACACCGAAATAGGTATTGAAGAGCGTGGCAGCGATTTGCAGAAGCCACGTTTTAATCATGTTGGGGATATCAAGGAAGTCCCCGATGATACCCGCATAGGCCGGATGGGGAATGAGGAGCACGAGTGCGCAGGCAGCGAAGAGCGCGAATGTGCCCGCGAGACAAGCCTTTCTCCTGCGCAGGGGAACCGTCTTCGTCTCCTCATGCTGTGTGGATTGTAAAGTCAGTTGTTCATTCATAGAGATTCCTTTCTGCCTGCATGGCGATGCTGCCCTAGCCCTCGAAGGAGAACTCGCCCGTGGACTGCTCGTAAACGCAGGTGATGGAAACAGAGTTTGTGTCGTTGAGCTTGAAGTCCGTGGTGATGACCCCGTTCTCATAGTCGAGGTTCACGACTTTCTGCCATGTGGCTTCGGTGACAGAAGGGTAATGGACGGCGCACCACTTGGAGAGGGCGGTGATGACGGCCTTCTCATCCCCGCCGAAGAGTTTCGTGACCTCGCTGTTCATGCCCTTCACGGTAATGTTTGTCACCGCTTCGGCACGCTCGTATGCGGTGTTTTTCTGAGCGAACATCGTAGAGCTTGTAAGGGTGGAGATGGTGTTCTCACCGGGGGTCTTAGAATCGGAGTTCACCGCAGCGCCACTGCCGTCCGTGTAGGTCACGATATGGGTGCCGGTATCGGTCTCGAAGACGATGGTATAGAGATAACCGCCGTACCCATCGGAGGTCTTTTCCACGCGGGAGATGGCGTAACTATGGACGGTCGGGGTTCCGTTCACCGTTTCCACGTAGGAGTCATCGGCAAACTTGAGGGTGTAGCGCCCCTCGCTTACCGACCAGACGGAAGAGGAGAGGGTGTCGATGAGTTCCTTGGTATCGGTATCGTATCCCTTGATGATTTCCTTCTGTGCACCGGTAAGTTCCACTTTCCCGGTTTCCTCCTTCGTCTTCTTCTCAGCGGCTGTGGTAGTGTCCGTGTTATTTCCTGCGTGCTGCTCCTTTGCGGTTTCCGCGCGGTGATGCGACACGTTGATGGCGCTCATGGCAGAGCCGCAGGTGAACATCAGGAGCAGGCACAGGGCGATGACGGAAAACTTCTTGTGTTCCGCCATCCATGCTTTCAGTTTCTTCATAGCAGGTATCCTTTCTGGTTTCCTAGCGCCAGTCCCATGGATAGCCGCAGACAACCCATCCTCTTCCGTTTTGGGAAACCCAATCGGACAGGGAGATGGTGCGCAGACCGGAGTAAATGCTATCCATGACCTTACCGTCACCGATATAGATGCCGACGTGCCCGTAAGCGTTACCGGCGGCGGTGTTGGAGCCGTATTGGGCGGAGATGAGCATTCCTACCTTTATCTGGGAGAGGTCGGTGGTGGCGCGTTTCTGGCTGTAATTGGCACCGTATCCCTGATTGCCGAGCTGCGTATTGCCGTTGCCGCCGACGGGATGACCGGCTCTTGCATAGACCCTTGTTGTCCATGTGGCGCAAAGGTTGGCTCCCGGCCACGGAGTCTGCGAGCAGGCATTCACGATATCCTTCTGCCACTGGTCGGCGCTCTGGTAGTCCTGCCCGCCACCGGGAATGAGGGTGGTGCCGGAGTACCGATTCTTGAACTCCTCTGCGGTCATGGAATCGAGCTGCGCAACGAGCGGATAGGCTTGGCAGATGGAACGGTACTGGGCGATATAGCTGTCCTGCGACGCGGTGTAGTACCCGCCCTCGCCGAGGGCACGCAGGAAGAGTTCGGAGTTGTTGGTGTCGATGGCCTTCTGGTAGTTAGGGACACGGGTGTAGTTGGATTGTTTATACAAATGCTCGCACCGGTACTTCATGTACGAATCATCGTCCTTGAAGACGGCGAAATCCGCGTAGGTCTTGTAGGCAGAGCCGGAAGCACTGTATTCGGTGGTGAGCATTTTAACGGAACCCGTGATGAGTCCGCCGTAGTCATAACCGGCATATTTCACGCCGCCGTAGTTGTGGTACAGCCGCCCGAGGTCGGAACCGGAGTCCGAGGTGCCGTTCTCAATCATCATCTGGCCGAGGAGTGCCGAAGCGGGATATCCGTACTGCTCGTGGGCGTTCAGGCACGCGAGCACGAGGTCGTAGGTGACCCATGCGGGCATCCCGTCAAGCGATGCGCTCTTTTGCTCCTCATCGGCGGCACCTCCACCGACAACGGAAATCAGGCCGAAGGCCAAGATGAAGGCAATGATGAGTGGAAAGAATTGGGAGACGGCACCGGCAAGCGATGAAAGCATTCCCTTGATGCCACCGGAAAGAACCGTGAGCGCCTTTTTCTTTCCAGCTTGCGCCGCAGCATTCTCGTAGACGTTCCTATGGAAGTATTTGGAGAACTGCATCCGCTTCTGGGCAGCTTTCTTATCCAGTTTCTCGGTGCGGTATTTCTTTTCCGAGAGGGCACCGAGAGAGTCTTTCTTTTCAAGTGCATCCTTACCGGAACGAAGGTGCTTTCTCGCCTTTCCGGCAAGTTTCGCGCCGGTGTGCGTGGTTGCGACCAAATCGTCCGTGCCTTCCAGCTCGGAGTCTTTGAGAGCGTTGTGGGCAGCTTTTGCGGCTACACCCTTTGCACCACGTTTCAGGCTCTTATTCAGATTGTGGCGAGACTGCACCTTTTTCGTGAGGGCATTTTTTCCGGTTAGCTGGCTACGGGTTTTTCCGTCAAGGGCATCGGCGGCGGAAGTCTTCTTACGTTTCCTTGCGATGGCATCGAGGGCGGTACTTCCCGCGCCGTGCGTGCCCTTCTTGCCGACGGAATAGAGGTCACCCTTTAAGGCTTTGGCGCTCTTATCTGCCTTTTCCACCAGACCGGTATTGACGGCATCCGTCTTTTCGGTCTTGAGGAGATTACTCATGGCTTTCTCACGGTCGTTTCCGCCGGTCGTGAAATCCGAAGCCTTCATCTGACGTTCACCGTCCTTTCCGGGGTCTTCTTACTGGGTTGCTAGATAACGGGTTTTGCATCTTTCTTGTCCCCAAGCCCCGTCTTCTTCGTCTCATTGGGGTTCGTGGAGAACAGGTCATAGAGAACGTTGCCGGACGGGAACTTGCCGCGAATCGGCACGCGGGCGTTTCCTGCGATGAGCAGGCCGTCACCCGGCTCTGCGGACTCGTCGATGCATTCCTCCTCCTGCTCGGACAGGTTCAGAAGCTCCGCCCACTTCATACGGTCGAGCGGGGACTGCTTGAGAAGCATGAGGAAGTCCGCGTTAAGGACGATATTTCGCGCCGCTTCGTTGGCGAGCATCGCCGTGGCGTTCTGACTGATACCTGTCAGCAAAAGTCCGAATTTTCGACCCTCATTCGAGAAGCGGGAGAAGTAGTTAAGTACCGTCGGGTACGCGAACATACTCTGCATCTCCTCGACGTAGAGCCATGTGCGGACGTTTCGCTTTGCATTGAAGTACATGCGGTTGCGGACGGCTTCGCAGACATTGATGAGGGCGAAGACCAGCATGGAATCCGGCAGGTCTTTCAGGTTGAAGTCCACGATGCGGGTGTTGAAATCGACGTTGCTCTGATGGTTGAAGAAGTTCATGGAACCCTTCACGAATCGCTCATAACGGAGTGCGATGACCTGTGCCTGCTCCTCCGGCTGCTCGTTCGCGGCATCGTAGAAGTCCTGTAAGGTCGGCGGAAGATTGTCTCCGCGCTCTGCGGCCTTCTGGAAGGCAAGCTCGGTGCAGCGCTGTACGAGTGACTGGTCAACCTCAGAGAAGTTCGACCCGGCTTCGGCAGCGGAAGCGCCCGCCTGAGCTAACATCGCATCCACCTTGAATGCAATCTGCTCGTTTCTCGTCATGTGTTCCACGGATACCGTATCGAAGGGGTTCAGATGAGTTCCGGTACCCACGCCGAAGTGGTAGGTGCTGCCGCCGTAGCGTTCGGCGATAGCGGTGTACTCGCCTGCGCGGTCGATGACGTAAATCTCGTCCGTCGGATTGGAGAAGATGGTGCCCGTCATCTCGGTCTTGGTGAACATGCCCTTACCGGAGCCGGTCTTGCCGCAGACGAAGCCCATCGGCGAGGTGAGCTTCTTGCGGTTGCAGACCACGAGGTTGCGGCTGTGCTTGTTCTGGCCGTAGAAGTTGCCGCCTGCATCGTCAAGCTCCTGCGTGGCAAACGGCACGAGGATGGAAATCTGCGCCGTGGTGAACATGCGGGAGATTTCCACGTGGTTATGGCCGAGCGGGAGGATGGAATTAAGTCCCTGACGCTGGCGATAGTCATAGGTGTCAAGCTCGATGGAGTTCTGACGTGCCGTGGAGATGATGCGAAGTACCTGCGTATCCAGCGCTTCCTTGCTCTCCGCGTAGGTGTAGACAAGCCCCGTGAAGACGTAGAGACGCTGGTTCTTGTTCTGCAAGTGGTCGAGCACGTCCTCCGTCTCCTCCTTGGAGTATTTCAGCTCCTGCGGGAGGATGGAGAAGTCATAGCCTTTGTTCACTGCCGAGCGCTGTTCCTCGATGATTTCCTTGTCAATCCATGCGGAACGGGTGCGCACGTAATTGATAGCCTTGGATTTATCCATGGGCTGCACGTACCACGTGATAGCCATGGGGATAGGAAGGTCTGCCATGTCGGCAAGTGCGCGGTCGGAAAGTTCCGAGCCGAACTTCTTCATCACGAGTACCTGTGCGTAGACCCCGTTATCGAGTTTTACGCAGTCGTTATAGTGGCCGTCCGGGCGGAAATCAATCTGCGTCGGTGCGATGCAGTCCTTGGTAGTCTGTAAGCGCTTGGCGGAAATATCGCGCTGGTAATCGAACAGGAACGGCTTATAGGGGTTCAGGAGTGAATGGATGACAGAAAGGCGCTGGGTGCCGTTCATAAGGTGTGCCTTGCTGCCGATGGAGTTTAGGATGCGGGAGGACTCGACCTCGATACGGGAGAGCTGACGCGCTGCATCTTCTGCGGTGTCCGCCGTCACGGAATAGGTGAGGTAGCGGTTCCTGCGGATGTTGCTGACCCCCTCCTTCACCTTATCGTTCAGGATGTTGTTGAACACCTGCGCGTCGTTCCTTGCAGCATCGTTTGCCTGACGCTCCGGGTCGAAGAACTTGCGGTGACCGACCTCTTCCTTGAGGAGCGGCGTGTTGATGACGCTCATCTGCACGAGCGTATCCGCACCGAACTGGTCGTAAAGGCGGGTGATGGCGGAGAACATGGCTTTCTGCTGCTCATCGCGCACCGAGTGGTAACTGGTGTCATCGAAGGCGATGGAAGAGGAAAACATTCCCTCCTCCACCTCGCAGATGCCGTCCTGATACATCTTGTTGTAGCCGATGTAGTTCACCACGTCTTTCGCGGAGTCGCGCTTCTTTCTGGCATCGGCCATCTTATCGGACAGCTCCTTGTCCCTGTCCTTTAACTGGGACTTGATGGAGCTGTAGGTCTTTTTCGCTTCCTTCTCGGCCTTCTTGGCTTCCTTTTTCCTGCGCTTCATCTCGCGCTTGGCGTGCTTCTTCTCCTTTCGGGTCAGCTTTCCGGCACCCTGCGTGACGTGTGCGACCTGAGAGATGGCATCCATGTCGATAGCGCCGGTATCGGAGCGCAGGGGCGCGGTGTTCCCGAACCCGTCACCGGATGCGTGGACGAACGCGTCCACGTCAAATGCGGCGTTAAGAGATGACCCGTCCTGCCCTTGGGGAGTAGGATTCGATGCCGCGAAGGTTTCCCTGCTTTCGGTAGTGTTTTCCATAGATAGTTCCTTTCTGCTTGCTGTTTTCCGACTCAGAGAGAAGTCCCGCAAGACGCATGGACGGCTTGTAGAAGATGCGGTCGTTCGTGAAGTTTGCCTTAAGCCAAAGCGGCGCAAACTGCTCGAAGGGCATCCCGCAGGGCTTCACGAAGCCCACGCACCAAAACGGCAACGAGACGGCGTAGATAAAATAGGTGCAATCGCTGACGTTCAGCCCCAAAACGAAGTAGATGTAAAGCCCGGCAAGTACCGAGACAGAAAGCGCACCCGTGATGGATACCAGGGTGCGCATGGTCATCTTGCCTACGATTTTGGGCTGATACTCGGCGATATCCTTGTGTACTGCTACAGAGAGCATGTTAGATATCGCTCCTTTCTAACCCGCGAGGGAACCCCAGTTGATACCGGTCTTGAAGTACACGGCAGCACCAACGACGATGGCACCGCCGATAATCATGGCGAGTGCGCCGGAGAGCTGACCGCCGCCACCCTGCATACCGTCCTTGATGGTAAGGCCGAGGTTCACAAGGCCGAAGACGATGAGGATGCCGCCGAGGGCGGTCACACCATCAGAGAGAAGGTTTTTCACGTTTTCCAGCATGGTTGATTCCTTTCTTGTTTACTTGTTTTCTAGTAACCGTACAGATGGGCAAAGGCGATACAGGTAAGTCCCGCGACGATGATTGCAACGGCTTTGCGTATCTCCCCGCCCCCGCCGCGAAGAAGTCCCGCGAGGGTCATCCCAAGATAGATGATTCCCACGACGGTGAATGCGCCCGCAGCGGTTCCTATCGCCGGGGCGGCGAGTTTGACGAGTGTTTCCAAGTTCCTTCCTCCATTCGTCCCCTTTCTGCCTTTTTCGCGTGGCATTTCTCTTAATTATAAGTGACTACCGGTTCAGCAATTTACCCAGAAGCCCTTTCCTTGATTTTTTCCATGCCGCCCATTTCCATGCCGTGAACTCTGCACCCGTATCCTCATCGGGGGTGTACGGCTCGCAGCCGTTTTTCAGATACCGCTCGAAATCGAAGGAGTTCTTATGCAAACGCTTCCAGTTGCGCTTATCCACGATATAGCGGTATCGCTTATGGGCGTGGGGGTCGTACTTATCATCCATGAGCGGGTTGGTACCGGCGATGAGCAGGATTGCCTTTAGGCGGCTCATCTTTCCGATTTCTGCTGCGTCGATAAGGTCACGACCCTGAATCTGCAAGTTCTTACTGGCGCTTGAGGACTGCCCCGTAGACTCGTTGTAAGTCATCTGATGGATGGTCTGCTTGCCAATCATCTCCGCAATCTCCTTGTTGGTGGAGTTGGACTTGCCACCAAGGAAGAGCGTCGAGTCGCAGCAGTCGATGATGGTCTGCGCCTTCTTATCGTATTTGCTTTCCAGCTGGCTCATGGATTGCAGGATGATGGTGATGCCGATGTTACGGGAACGGGTGACCGCGATGGTCTCCTCAATCTGCGGGATAGTGCCGATGTTGGCGAACTCATCGAAGATGAAATGCACCGGGGTCGGGAGTTTCCCGCCATAATCCGAAAGAGCTTTTCGGCACAGCTGGTCGATGGTCTGCCACATGAGGATGGCGAACAGGAAACTGAGGGTCTTGTCGGTATCGGAGAGGATGCCGAAAATCGCCACCTTCGCATCCGGGTCACCAAGGGTGTCAATCTCCATCTCGTCATAGGTCAAAAGCTCGCGCACGCCATCTGTCGCGATGGGCGCAAGGCGCACGTTGCAGGAAATGAGGATGGATTTTAAGGTCTTGCCTGCGGCCACCTTGAAGTTCTTGTAGTTCATCAGGGCGAAGTCCTCGTCGGCGGAAAGTCCCCCGCAGTCGGCGGGCTTCACGCCGTCGGAGTTGCGCTTGAACTTACTGGGCACCCAAGACCAGCCGTTATCTGCCTGCTTGGTGCCAAAGCTCCTTGAAAGACCGGCATTTCCCGCAGTATCAGGAGAAGAGCCGTCGTTCTGCTTGTACTTCTTGCCCTCCTCAATCTGTAAGAACATCAGGTCAAGCGCGGACTTGAAGTTCTCATCGTTCTCTCGTGCTTCCGCAAGGGAGAGGAGCGTGAGAAGCGAGGACATGTTGTAGTCCTTTGCCGGGAACCAGTCACGGAGAAGCGCGATGAGCGCCGTGTAGAGCATCTTCTCCGCGTTCTCCCAGAACGGGTCACCGCTCGATTTCCCCTCGGGGTTCGTGTTCATAATGAAGCAGTTCACGAAGGAGAGGATATCGGTATCCGTCTTCACGTACTTTAACGGGTTGTAGTGCATGGACTCATCAAGATTGATGGTATTGAAGCTCTTGAGCTTATAGCCGTTGTCCGTGAACAGGTATCCGGCATCCTTAAGAAGGGTTCCCTTTGGGTCGGTGACGAAGTAGCTGGTGTTGAGCTGGCAGATGTTCGGGGTCACGTAGTTAAAGGTCTTACCGGAGCCAGAGCCGCCGACCACGAGGACGTTTAGGTTGCGGTCATATTCCGGGTCGAACTTGGGACGGTGCAGGGCAAGGCCGAAGTTCTTGGTGAAGAGAAGATTGTTATCTTCGGTCTGCAAGTCCTTAAACTTCTTTCCTTCCTTCACAGTGCCCCAGCGGGCGGAACCGGATTCTTCGCCGGAACGATAGTTTCCGATGAACGCCACGTAGCGAAGCCAAATCATCCAGATAATGAGAAAGCAAGCCCCGCCAAACAGCAAGGAGTTACTGGTCATATCGAGGGCAAACGGTGCATCCTTTATGGTCTGCCACATGGAAAGGAATGCATCGCTCAAATGGTCGAAAATCTGCCCCGGATAGGTGACGAGGGTTTCGGCATAGCGGTCACCGAGATAGAAAAAGACCGTGGCGATGACGAGGGTGCCGAGCGCCGAGGTGGCAATCTTCTTATTGATTTCCGGGTTCGCGCTATTTGCCATATGCATCCTCCTTTTCCACTTCTTCCAGCACAAGCAAGAGCGTGGTCACAATACTCGTGCGCGTCTCTCGTGTGGCCGCGTGGCGGAATCCTTCATAGCAGGTGAGCGAAAAGTCCTCGGACACATCAATACCATTGGAATCGCGCGGAGTGAGACCGTCGCACCGGGAAAGGACGGAAGGCTCCCAGAGGGTCGTGATGCCATCTTCCGATTTCACGCGCTTGCACCCGGACTTCATTTCATAGAAAAGGTTGTCGAGGGTGGTATGGGTTTCGTTGTCCTTTGGCAGGGCGGCATCAAGAAGGGAGATGAGGTTCCCGATGGTACGCTGGGAAGGCTCGCACCAGTCCCTTAAATATCCAAGACAGGCCATCAGAAGAAGTTTTTCCGTCTTCTTAAAGAAGTCCCCATCTGAATCGGAGAGGTTCACGATGGATTCCGCGATGGTCTCGATATCGCTGTCCGATTCCATGGTAAGAAGCGGAGAGCATTTCAGCCTGTCCGGCAATTTGTCTTTGAGGGTCATGGTCTATCTCCTTACAATGCATCTTCGTTCTTAAAGGGCAGGTCAGTCCTTCGTTCCTGCGAGATTTCCTGCGACTTCGTTTCCGTTTCAATTTGAGTTTTAGCAGCGGTCATGTCGCGGGCTTCTCCGGTGAGGGAATAGGACTCGGAATCATATTGCTGCTCCTCGCGAATATCGGAGGGGCGAATCTCGCTTCCGGTCTGCTCTACATCCATGACGGCGGTGCGGGAATCGGTATCTGCGCCATCGTGGCTCTCAATACCGGAGTTCGGGTCAGGCGTGCGCCCGTCGTTATCCATGGAACCATCAGATGCAACCGGCTCAAGCAGCTGTTGTTCGTCACGCATCTGCTCCTGCGCCAGACGCGCATTCTGCATGGCAAGGTCTTTATCCGGGAGGATGCCAGCGTCCTTCGGGGTATTCTGCTCGAACCAGTTGTGGGTCACATCGAGGTCGTACCGGCTCTTTAACGTCTCCGCAGAGACCGGCCAGTCGCGACCGCGCTCATACGCCGGTACCGAACCGTCTTTATTTAGGCTTGCAGGCTCGTAGGCCATGACCTCACCCTTGCTGGTTTCAGTCACACCGAAGCCCTGCGCGTTCATCTTGCGCTCGAAGTCGGAAAAGTCCGTGCAGTCTTCCCTTGCCTTTTGGGCAGCGTTTCGGATGTTCTGGGTATGAATGGCGGTGTCCTCGGCACGAAGAGTGGCAACCCTATCGCTGCGGGCAGGTGCGTCCTTTCCCGGCACGTCATAGGTCTTTTCCGGGGCATCCGTTTTCACCTGCGTCGCGTGAACCTTGTAGGGGGCACCGACGGAAATTACATCGAAATCCTCATGGGTCTCACGACCAACCATCTCGGTAAGCTCCTTGTGGGAGTAACCGGAGAAGCAAATCGAATCGTCGATATTGAGGTTTTCGGTATCCTGCTCGCTAAAGAGCACATCGTAAGTTTCTTCTGGTGCATCCTTGTAACGGATGGTGACCGGAATGACCGTTACGTCCTCTGCTGGAAGGTCGGGATAGCTTGTCAGCTCCGTGAGGGAATCCATGGTCTTCTTATTCACGGGTTCCGCGTGATTCAGTGCGTCGGTGATACGCTGCTCATCGAGACGCGCCATCACGTCCTTAAATTGCGGGGCATACCCTGCGACGGTCTTAGCATCCTCCTTGGCAAAGGCAAGGAATCCGTTTCCCTGTTTGTCCGTGTAGGCGGCGGCATAGGTACCATTCTCGCGGCATACCTGCGCATAGTAGGCGGCTTCCTCGGAAGTACCAAAGGGCACGACCACCTGCTCACGAGAGGATTGCTTCTCAGCCATTGCTTTTGCCTGCTCGGGAGTGTTCCCCTCCTTCTTATAATGGCGCTGCCACCAGTCAAAAGCACGTTCCCTGCCACGTCCGAACCGCAAGTAGTTCTCCGTCTGCCTTGTGACGAAGTTTAGGAGGGCGTTTCCCATGTCATCGCCGAAATCCTGAGCCATGTGGCATCATCCTTTCTTTTCCGATTTCCTGCTTTTTGAAGCGGCAAGAATGCCGTCTCCTTGGGGACAGATTATAACGCAGGCTATTTTTCTATCCCTCTGCCCTATACACGAACATGCAGGTAGAAACTGCCAAATGCACGGATGCCGATGATAGAAAAAGACACCATCTAGCATCAAATGAACCCATTTGCGCCTATTTGCGAACGTTGACCCTTTTCTCGTCCGGGTAGAGGGATTCGCCCCTCAACCATCCCGCCCACAAATCTTTCATAAATCCGCAGGCGGATTGACGGAAACATTTGGAACGGAAAAGTTGACCGGCTCCCTCCCCCGTGCATTCGCCTTCGCTGCCGCGATGCGCCGGACGCAGAAAAAGCGAGGGGCTTTCCCGCCGGGCACCGCGACCGCTCATTATATGCACGGAGATTGCTGAAATGGGGTGCTGCCCAACCCCCGGCCACTCCGCGCGAGCCGCAGGATTTTGTCCTTTCGGCGGGAAAAATACAAGTCTTGAATGTTTACCAGCTTTCTTGTAGAATATATATATAGCAAGATGGTTGATACCTTTTTGTGAGTTGAACAGGAGGTGGTCTTCACCGATGAATCAGGAAGAAACGATGCTTTTGCATAAGGAGAGATACAAGGAGACGATTAAGAACCTGACCGTGATGAGCGATATTCTCGCGCGGAACGTATTCAAAGATAAGAATGCCTGCGAGTATGTCCTTAGAATTATTCTGGAAGACAAAGAGCTGACCGTCATCGACAATGAGACGCAGATGGATTTCAGGAACATGCACGGCAGGGGTGTCGTGCTGGACTGTGTGGCAAAGGATGGAAGCGGACGCATCTTCAACGTCGAGATACAGCAAGACGATGAGGGGGCGCACCCGAAACGTGCCAGATACAACCTCGGGATGATGGATTCCAACGTGCTGGATACGGGAAAGAACTTCGATAAGCTCCCGGAAACCTACGTGATATTCGTCACGTTGAAAGACGCACTGGGGCACGGACTCCCGATAGCCCATATCGACCGGATAATCCGCGAGAACGGCAAGGAGTTCGGGGACGAGGAACACTTCATCTACGTGGATTCGAGCAAGGACGATGGCGGCGAGCTTGGAAGACTGATGCACGATTTCCGTGTGAAGGAAGCAAAGGATATGCAGGCGGGAGCATTGAAAGACCGCGTGCATGAACTGAAAGAGACCGAGAAAGGGGTGGAGCATATGTGCAAGGAAATGGAACAGCTTTGCGATGAAGCAAGAATGGATGAAAAAAAAGAAACCGCAAGGAACCTTAACGATATGGGGTTGCCAATCGAGCAGATTGCACAAGCGTTAAAGGTGAATGCCCAGATGGTGCAGGAGTGGCTTGCAGGTAGCGTTTCTACGGCAAGATAGATAACCACTTAGATGGCTTTACGGTTTTACGACTCTGCGGGTTTCTGACTCGCAGGGTTTTTGAAAACAGGTAAATAATTTTGTTAATGAAAAACTCGTTACCAATGGGGACATAACCCAGTTGATAACGAGTTTTTTGTTTTGAAAGACGATAGTTTGGATTGCACACTGATTGCACACCTGCGTATTTTTTTGTTGTTTTATAGGTTGCTATATTGCCTTATATTGCCGGAAAATCGCTTATTTTTCGGCATATGGAAGGTTGTCGAAATGAGTTTGAATAGAATCCGGTGAGCCGCAAACCCTTTGTTTATAAGGGGTTCAAGGCTCTCCGTTTTCACGATTGCACACTGATTGCACAGTGCGTGGTCTTAATATAGAATAAAAAAGCGGCTTGTGGGTCGCGGACGGGTGCTGCTTCTTGGTGGGAGGGCACCCGTTTTTTCTTTCTCATGCACGGTGGTAGTCCGCCGTGTGTTGGTTGCTCGTGTAGTTCGCGATGCTCGTCTTCGGCTCACTGTAGTTGAGGATGCCGGTGAGCTTCTTTGCGACTGCTTGGTTGGTATTGGGATACAGGTGCCCATATGTCCCAAGCGTGGTCTGTATCTTCTCATGCCCGAGCCGTTCCTTGAGGAGCAGTGGGCTTTCTCCCATGTTGATGAGAAGTGACGCGTGGGAGTGGCGAAGGTCGTGAACCCGGACGCGGTGAACGCCTGCGAGGTCTGCGAGCTTCTTCATCGCACGCGGAAGCCTTGTCTTTGTGGTCGGAAGCCCGTTGTAGCTCAATACGAACTCGCAGTCAGGGATGACAACGCGCTGCACCTTGCGCCATGCGGCGAGTTCGGAAAGCGTGTCCTCATCCAGATAGATGGAGCGGATTGCCGCACGCGTCTTCGGTTTCGTGAACTTGTAGTCCGACTGGTTGTGGTAATAGAGCGTTTTGGTGATGGAACAAAGCCCGGTCGTGAAGTCGATATCGCTCCACAGGAGGGCAGATGCTTCCCCAAGCCGCATCCCACTCATGAACAGGAAGAGCAGACTGATGAACAGGTAGTGCTCGTAGTAGTCTCCCTTGTAGAGTTTGGAAATCACCTTCTCGAACTCATCAAGCGTCCAGAAGTCCACAAGCGGTTTCTGCCCACGAACGTTGCCGACCATCCGTGACGGGTTCCTTTCCGTAATACCCAATATGACGGCACGGTCGAAGGCAACGGAGAGCATTCCCTGTGTGACGCGCACGTAGTTCGGACTATATCCTGCGCGGATGAGGGCAAGCTGCCAGTTCTGTATGTCGATTGGCTCGATGGCATCGGTAAACTTCTCGTAGAAGCAGGAGAAGTGTTTCCGTACCGTACCGGCGCGGTTCTCGAAGGTACTCTCCTTTACCTGTGTCTGATACCAAGGCAGGTAGGTGTCCTCAATGAACGTTCCGAAGGGAATCCTTTTCTGTTCGGTGGGAAGCGATTGGGAAGCAAATTGCAAAACGAGTTTTGCATATTCCTCTTTCGCTTCTTTTTTTGTCTTGAATCCGCTCCGGTATTTCTGAATCCGCTTTCCCGTGGAATGGTCGAATCCGAGATTGGCGCGGAAATAGTAGGTGCCGTTATCGGCTTTCTTAATTTGGTCGTTTGCCATTTGTCTTTACTCCTTTTTCAGGAGCGCGACCAGCGGCATCACCGTCTAAGGCAATCCCAAGAAGCTCCTCGACGGCTTCCGCCGGAACGCGGTCGAGCTTGCGTGAGGAGTAGAAGGGATAGCCCTTCTCAACCATGCGAATTTTCGCCAGACGGATGATATCGGTGGCGAAAGAGTTCCCATAGCCGAGGGCAACTAAATCTTTTTTCGTTACGGTTACCATGGCTCTCCTTTTGACAGGAAAGCAGACTACTCGTCTTTCTGACTGTATTGTAGCAGGTCAGAGCGCGTTTGTATATAGTCTGCTTCCTTTCCTTCTTTCTGGTTGTCTGGTTTCCTGTGTTTGTGGTTTTACTGTTTACGGTTTAAACCTCAGCATCGCACGCAACAGCTTCGCCTGCATGAACGATTTCATCGAGAGGTCGATGCCGTAATCCCAGAAGCCATCCGCGTCGGTGTAGAACCCGGTGCAGAGTCCGTCCATGAAGTCGTTGAAGTAATCGAGCACCGCCCCGGCAGCAAGGGCATCTCCGCCTGTCGCGGCAACGACGGTATCGTAGTCAATCTTTCCCTTTGCCATGCGGGTCACCCCCTTCCGTCAGAATGTCCGCAAGACGGGCGAGCGCACGGGCGCGACGGTTCTGCACCGTGGAGCGCGGGAACCCCATGTCCTCACCGATACGCCTATCCGACCATCCGGCAAAATAGGAGAGCAGGATGATTGCCTGCTCCTCTGGGCAGAGTTTTTCCAGCGCATCCGCGAGGTCTTTATCCGTCACGCCGATAGGCTTTCCGGCGGCATCGAATACGGTTTCCCGCTCCGGCACGTCCTGCCAGTCCGCAAGGCTTTCGAGTTCGCTCCTTCTGAGGTCGCAGAACAGCACCTCGCGGTTGCGTCTCCTTTTGCGCTCCCTTAAAACATCCGTCCGCGCGTTCACGAGGGTCTTCCGGCAATAGGTCAGGAACATGCCGACCACTTCGTTACGGTTCGCTTTCTCTTTCGTCATCTTTTTTCCTCCTTTCGGTATAGGCACGATTTCCGTGCCCTTTCCTGCCAAGAGGAAAAAGAAAGCCCCGCAGCGTCGATACGCTACGGGGCGCGGGGACGGTGCCGGGAAGGAAATCGGCACCAGAATCAGGAAGAAGCGGCTGATGCTTAAAAACCGCTCCGCTACGATTCTATCCCCTCGATTCCCAACTTCCGCTTGAAATCTTTGCGGTTCTTCATTCCGATTTCCCGACGGCGCGAATTGCCGTCGTACTTCACCGGGAACCCGACCTCAACGATGCGGTCGAAGACACGTCCCCACGGGTCATCTGCCGTGGCGTTCAGGATTCTCTCGCGAAAGTCGAAGTTCGTCGTTATCACCATCGGTTTCCCCGCCTTGTAGCGTCCGTCGATAACGTCGTAGACGTGCTCCATGACGTACTCGGTGGAGCGCTGGGCACCGAGGTCTTCAAGGATGAGGAGGTCTGGGGCGAGGATTCTCTCAAGGTTCCCGGAACGCTTCTCGAAGGAGGATTCCATCAGGTTCACGACCTGCTTGATATCGGTCACGAGACAGGAGAACCCGCGCTCGATGACGGCGTTCGCGATGCAGGACGCATGGAAGCTCTTGCCCGTGCCGCGCTTCCCGTACAGGACAAGCCCCTCCGGGTCTTTCGGGTCGAAGGTCGCGGCAAATGCCTTGCAGACGGTGCTCTGAGCCGCGTTCCTGCCGTCATCGGCATCGAAGGTGCAGAAGGCGTACCTGCCGGATGAGGGGAAGCACTGCTTCCTTAGCCGTTCCGTCCTACGCCTTTTCTCCGCCCGCTCGGTTTCCTCGCGCTGCCTGTCCGCTTCCTCCCTCTGGCAACGGCACATGGTCGGGACAAGGTGCGGCTCCTTGAAGATTCCGCCCGCCGGGAACATCCGCTCGCGTGGCTCTCCGCATTTCCCGCAGACGAGGATGCCGTCCGCGTCGCGATAGTCCTCGCCCGGCTTTCGTCCGTCCTGCTCCTTGGTTTTCGTTACGTTTTCACTCATTTTACCTCGTCCTTTCTGCGTTACCCTGTCTGAGAGCCTGTCTACGGGACTTTGTGGTCTTGTTCGGGCAGTTACTGCCACATGACATTTAGCGTGTCATAGGCAGGCTCTCAGGCATTCTCAGGGGCATTTCTAGTACATGTTCTCGTCGATATATCCCTGAGCCGTCTCCCGGTCACAGCCCCATTTCGCCATGACCTCCTCGACGGAGGGGATTTTCCCGACCGCATCGGCCTTCGGTTCCGTGCGTGCGGGAGGGGTAGCGGGCTTCTGGCGCTCGTTCCTGTCCCAGACAGCGGCGAGCTTCTTCCAGTCATCGACGGGCTTGCCGGTGGTCGTGCGCCATCCGCGTCCCTCGTTCACATCGAAGAAGCGGTCGGGGTCAACCGCGAATCCCATTTCCGCGAAGTGCGAGCGGACTTCCTCCCTTGTCGGGATTCCAGAACTTGTTACTCCACCCCCATCAGCTACAGCTGTAGATGTAGATGTATTCTTATATCTATCATCTATATTCTTAGGGCGTGACGCAATTTTTACAGCTCCATTTTCAGGCTGCGTGGGCTGTCTACCTGCGCTTTTACCGTCTGCGTCAGTGTAAAAATCGGTGTCAAAATCACTGTCAACTTTTACGTCAAAATTGACGTCAACTTTACCGTCAAAACTGTCAACTTTTACACCGTCAATTTTTACAGTGTCAACTTTCACGGCGTTATCTTTTACAACTTTTCCGCCTTTTGGGGCTGGAAGTGCTGGCGCATATTCCCTGCGGTACTTGATGACGGAGGGGCGGCTCACACCGGTTTTCTCGGCAACCTCGGTGTTCGTGGCATCCGGGTGCTCGGTAAGGTATGCGACCACTTTATCCTTCTTCAACTGACGGGTTCCCTTTCCGTTCTTACGGGCACGCTCCGAAGCCTTGCGCACACGGTTTCCCTCGCGCATCGCGTCGATTGCCGGGACGTTCTGGTTGAACTCCCAGTCCGCGATGGCGTAGATGCCATCCTCGCAGATGACAAGGCCGAGCTGCACGAGCGGCTGCACGCATTGCCGAAAGGCGGGGACGGTCTTCTTGGTGACCGCAGCAAGCATCTCGTCGGTGTAGGGAACGCTTTCGTGGAGAAGGAGCTTCCCGGCGCAGCCGCATTTCACCGCAAGCGATTGTAGACGGGCGAAGACGGTGTAGATGGAGTCCGCATTGTCCATCGCGTCGATGAGTAGGGCTTCCTGCGTGTCGAAGAACTCACTGTAGTCCCTGCGCCACGCTCCTCGGAGCTTCATTGGTACACCTCCGGGGTCTTCTTATCGCGTTCGGCTTCGGAGTAGGCGAGGTGGTCGAAGGGTGGGAACCTCGCGACAACGGCGAGGGCATGAGTGTACTTGGCGTGATTCGCCCGGTAGCCGAAGGAGGAGAGCATATCCATGACTTCGGTATCCGTGAACGTGCCGTCATCGGTCACGATGGTGAACGTGCCGTCATCGTTTTTCGTGACTGTGCGCGTGTGGATTTTAGCCAGGGCGAGGACGAGTACGGTCGCGGAATCCCCATTCGGCTCATGGTCGATGAGCGTCATCTCAGGTGTCTCGTAGAAGTTCAAGGGGATGTAGTAGTAGTAGCTGCTGAAATCCATGGTGCTCCTTTCTGCTTGCAATCTGTGATTATGTTTTACTATATCTGTCCTGTTTTGTGGACTTTTCCAGTCAGATTTCATGCTTCTTTCACATTTAGACACGTTTTGCGGAACGGATTTCGCCAGATTATCGGGCATGTGCCGTGAAAACGTGATACAGTGACAAAAGTCCTTTCTGCCTGTTGCTCTTGTCTCGGGCACGGGCGGGAGAAAAAGGGAGTCGGTGGTCTTGCCATCCGGCTCCCTTTTTCTTACCAGTTGGACTGTGGGGCGTTTTCCCCGTCCGCATTCTGCTCCGTGGCATCTGTATCCGGCTGTGCCTTTACCGATTTCTTCTTTCGGGCATCGAGACGCGCCTTGGCATCCTCCGGGGTGCTGTCCGTGACGGCAAGCAGTTCGCGCACTTCCTCCGGGTGGCTTGCAAGAAAATCATCGAGTGCGGAGAGGTCGAGTTCCTGCCAAGCGCAGCCTGCGGCGGAAAGGACGCTCTCACCGGCGGCTTGGATGACCTGCGTGCGCCACTTCCGGTTGCGCTCCCGAATCTTCTTTTCCAGCTCTTTCTTTTTCGCTTCGAGTCTCGCAAGCTCGGCTTTCTGTTTTTCGATGCGCTCCTCGAAATCCTGAATGGTTGCCATGGTGCTTCCTTCCTACTTGACGGCATACCTGTCTCGATTGTGCCATAACGCGCGGAGGATGGTAAGATTCCGGCAGGGCGCGGTGCCGGAGCAGGGGCGCCTGGTTGCCTGTGGCTCCCATGAGGAGCTTCTGGCCTCCA